>JAABUM010000101.1_pt1 | contig 171442 bp, 160 predicted proteins | sample 5559161 | NCBI WGS metagenome assembly JAABUM01 (sample SAMN10711868, study PRJNA513369) | rock metagenome | isolation source: Antarctica rocks | place: Antarctica: Victoria Land, Siegfried Peak nord | reverse complement strand
CGCCGTCCTCGCCGATCACACACTCGAACTGTGGGCTCCACATGACACGCTTCCCTTCGTCGACGGACCTGAGCCCGAGAAGGGTCCCCGGGCGCACTGCCCAGGAGGTGGATCACCCGTATAACCGTCGATCAGGGTCACCCCGACGTTGTCGCCGCCCACCTGGCGCTTGAGGCTGCGGGCGTCGCCCCGGGCGATGACCTGGCCGTGGTCGATGACCAGGATGTCGTCGGCCAACCGGTCGGCCTCGTCCAGGTACTGGGTGGTGAGCAGGATGGTGGTGCCGTCGTCGACCAGGGTCTCGAGCACACCCCACAGCTCGTTGCGGGCCCGTGGGTCGAGGCCGGTGGTGGGTTCGTCGAGGAAGAGCACCACCGGGCGGCCCACCAGCGTGGCGGCAAGGTCGAGGCGGCGGCGCATGCCTCCCGAGTAGCCGGAGGTGACCCGTCCGCCGGCGTCGGCGAGGTCGAACTGGTCCAGCAACTCGGTGGCTCGAGCCCTGGCCTCCTTGCGGGAGAGCTGGTGCAGCTCGCCGTTCATCACCAGGTTCTCGTGACCGGTGAGCAGGGGGTCGACGGTGGCGTCCTGGGCGGCCAGACCGATGCGGCGGCGGACTTCGGTGGGGTCGCGGGCCACGTCGAAGCCGGCGACCACGGCCGTACCTTCGGTGGCCTGGGTCAGGGTGGTGAGGATGCGGACTGCGGTGGTCTTGCCGGCGCCGTTGGGCCCGAGGGCGGCGGTCACGGTCCCACTTGGTACCGAGACATCGACCCCGCCCAGCGCAGTGGTGGCGCCATAACGCTTGACCAGGCCCTGAGCTTGAATGGCTGGTGATGTGGACATCAGGATTCCTGGGTTCGCTGTTATTGCTCGGCTTGGTGGCGCGGGTAAGGGCAAACGCCCAGAAGGATCGTGCAGGTGTTGAGACGGTTCCACCAAACCGTTTTCATCGGCGCGGGCTGCTATCCGCGGGGCGCACCGGCCGGGGGCGGCCGTAGACTTTGGCCATGTCGCTGCAACCGCAACGCCATTACGGGCCCGAGCGCCGGATGCCCCACCCGGTCAAGAGTGACAACTACCAGCGTGCTTCCGACGCCGAACGCCAGGCGGTGATCGAGCAGCTACGGCTGAACTGCGCCGAAGGCCGCCTCACCATGGACGAGTTCGGCGAGCGCACCAGCCGGGCATTGGGCGCCAGCACCGGTGGAGAGTTGCGGCACTTGCTGGCCGACCTGCCCATCATGGTGGCGCCCCCGTCGGCCGAGGAGCGCGCCGACCGCAAGCGCCAGGTCCGCTTGGCGATCCTGCTCCCGTACGTCCTGGTCAACACGTTCCTGGTGCTGGTGTGGGCGGCAACGGGCGGGGGCTACTTCTGGCCGATCTGGCCGATCCTCGGATGGGGTTTGGGAGTGGGCTTCGCCCTGCTGGGGGTGAGCCGGTCCGACGGGCAGCGTTTCGGCGACCCAGCACACCGGTCCGGGTTCGCACCCGGTCAGGTCAACCGCTGAATGGGCATCCTGTCTTGGCTGGCGGTCGGTTTCATCGCCGGCGGTCTGGCCCGGGTGGCCACCGGGTCCAGGAAACGAGGTTGCCTGGGCACCATCGTGGTGGGCGTGATCGGCGCACTGATCGGCGGCTGGCTGTTCAACGTCGCCACCCAGGACAAGGACCGCTTCACCCACTTCGGCATCGGCTCGATCGCCGTCGCCTTTGTCGGTGCCTGCCTGCTGCTGTTGTTGCTGCAGGTCTTCGACCGCGGTCGCCGGGGCCGGCGCTAACCGTCCCGTCAACTATCAGAGAACTACGGCGCCAGATCGAGCTTTAGCATATTGACGGCGTTGCCGCGGACGAGCTTGCGGACGACGTCTTCGTCCAGCTCCTTCATCTGCTCCTCGGCGATCTGGCGGGTGTGAGGCCAGGTCGAATCGGAGTGGGGGTAGTCGCTCTCGTAGGTGACGCGGTCGACGCCGATCGACTCGAGCGACTTGAGGCCGTGGGCGTCGTTGAAGAAGCAGCCGTAGACGTGGCGGCGGAACAGCTCGCTGGGCGGTTCGAGCACCTTGTCGGCGATGCCGCCCCACCCCCGGTTCTCCTCCCAGACGACGTCGGCCCGTTCGAGCACGTAGGGGATCCAGCCGATCTGGCCCTCGCTGTAAGCGATCTCCAGTTGGGGGAACCGGGTGAAGACGCCGGACATGAGCCAGTCGACCAGGCTGAAGCAGGCGTTGGCGAAGGTGACCGTCGAGCCCACCGCCGCGGGAGCGTCCTTGGACGTGGAGGGCATCTTGGAGCTCGACCCGATGTGCATGTTGATGGTGGTCTGGGTCTCCTCGCACGCTCTTAGGAACGGGTCCCAGTAGTCGGTGTGGATCGACGGCAGACCGAGGTAGGGCGGGATCTCGCTGAAACAGGTGGCGTGCACGCCCTTGGCGGCGTTGCGGCGGACCTCGGCGCCGGCCAGCTCGGCGTCCCACAGGGGCACGATGATCAGGGGGATGAGCCGGCCGCCGGAAGCGGCGCACCACTCGTCGACCATCCAGTCGTTGTAGGCCTGCACGCACAGCAGGGCGAGGTCGCGGTCCTTGGCCTCGGTGAAGGTCTGGCCACAGAACCGGGGAAAGGTCGGGAAGCACATCTGCGCTTCGGTCCAGTTGGTGTCCATGTCCTCGAGCCGCTCGGGGACCGAGTAGGAGCCGGGGCGCATCTGCTCGTAGGTGACGCCGCTCATGTCGATGTCATCGCGGTCGATTCCCACCGCCGAGTCGACCCGGACCAGCGGGCGGAGCAGGTCCTCGTAGAGCCACCAGTCCGCCACCGGTCCGTCGTCGCCCTTCTCCCCCATGACCGGGGTGAACTTGCCACCGACGAAGGTGATCTCCTTGACCGGTGCCCGCACGATGCGGGGACCGACGTCGCGGTACTTCGACGGCAGGCGGTCCATCCAGACGCCGGCCGGCTCGATGACGTGGTCGTCGACAGAGATGATCTTGGGGAACTCCGACATGGCGGCGATCGTACCTGGGACCTGACGCACCGTCAGATATCGCTAGTTTCCTGGACCGTGGACGGTTCACCCGCTGGGTCGGTGCGGCTCGGGAGCATGCTCTTCACGCTGGTGGACCCCCATCCGGGCCACGAGGTCGCCTACAACCGCTGGTACGAGCGGGACCACTTCTACGCCGGCTGCTTGGTCGGTCCTTGGTTGTTCGCCGGCCGCCGCTGGGTGGCGACGTCGGATCTGAAGGACCAGCGACCGGCTTTCGACCAGCCGGCCTTTGGCGACCACCGGGTCGGCACCTACCTGGCCACCTACTGGGTGGAGGACGGCCACCACGACGACCACTTCTCCTGGGCGCTCGACCAAGTCCGCCACCTCCACGCCACAGGCCGCATGTTCACCGAGCGCGACCACATCCACACGCTGCTGTACCGCCGGGACTGGGTGGTGGCGCGCGACCCCGACGGCGTGCCGGTGGAGCTGGCGCTCGACCACCCGTTCGCCGGGCTGCTGGCGGTGGTGGTCGAAGGAGACCATGACACCGCTGCCGTTGGCGCCCTGACCGAGAAGGAGCTGCCCGAGTTGGTGGCGGGCACACCGGTGGCGCTGGTCGCCGGCTTCCGGCCGGTGCCGCTAGACGCCGACGCGCCTGTCGACCAGCCGGCGGTTGGTGACCTGTCGCGCCGTTCGCTGCAGCTGTGGTTCTGCGACCGGCCCCCCGAAGCGGGCTTCAGCCCGACGTTCCCGGCCCTAGCCGGATCGATCGAGCGATCCGGCGTTGGCCGGGTGGTGTGGGCCAGCGGCTTCCGCCCAACCATCCCCGGGACCGATACCTACACAGACCGCCTCCGGTAACCGACTCACGGCGCCCCTGGCGCCATGCGGTGTCACCCGTTTTTGCCGCTACTCCAATCGCACGCCACTCACACCGTCAGGAGCGCCTGCGGCGCACCGCCTTCTGGCTCCGTCAAAGCCTGTCCTCGCTTCGCTGCGGCGCTTTGACGGCACGGCGCCGATAGGCGCCGTGGGCGAGTTACCACAACGGGCCGCCGACGGCGGATTCAACGGTGGCGCCGGCGGCCAGGATCAGGGCTTCGGAGCGGTGGGGACCGGCGATCTGGATCGAGGCGGGGAAGACGTCTCCGTGAGCGGTCACCGGCGCGTCGCCGGCGACCGCCCGTGGCACCGGGACGGGGAGCACCAGCGCCGGGCCGCCGGCCAGGTTGAAAGGCGTCGCCAACGGGTTGGGCGCCGGTGCTTTGGCAGCATCGAGCGCCGGGGGGAAGATCTCGGCGCCGGGCAGGGCCAGCAGGTCGACCTGCTCGAACGCCCGGTCGAGTTCCGCCCGCCAGCGGGCGCCGAAGTCACGGGCCTTGTCGGGCACGCCGGCGGGGATCCGCATTCCCATCTCCAGCCGGCGGCGGACGTCCGGACCGATCCGGTCGGCGAACTGCTCCAGCAGCCAGCCGTCGGCTTCCACCGCTTCCCCCAAGGCCAACGCCACCGCCGCTTCGGCGGCGTTGTCCCAACTGGCCAGACGGACGTCGAGCACGGTGAAGCCGGCGGCGCGGAGGGCGGAACCCACGGCGGCGTCGATGGCGGGATGGGCCTCTGGCCCGCGCACCCGGCCGATCCGCAGGGAGGGAGGATCGGGGTGGCCCCGCATGGCGGAGAAGCCCGGTTCCAGCAGGCCCATGCCGGCCACCACGCCGGCCACGTCGCGCGCCATCGGCCCGACGGTGTCCATGGACGGCGCCAAGGGCCAGACGCCGGCCAGCGGGATCCGTCCGTGGGTGGTCTTGAGCCCGACCGTCCCGCACCAAGCCGACGGGTTGCGGATGGACCCGAGGGTGTCGGTGCCAAGCGCGACATCGGCCTCACCCGTGGCCACGGCGACGGCCGAACCGCTCGACGACCCGCCCGGGACCAGGGACGGGTCGAGCGGGTTGGTCGGTGTGCCGAACCAGCCGTTCACCCCGGTCCGGCCGTAGCAAAGCTCATGCAGGTTGGTCTTGCCGACCAACTGGGCGCCGGCGAAGCGGGCACCTTCGAGGCAGGCGGCGTCAGTGGCGGCGGGGCCTTCGCGCTCGGCCCGTTCGGCCAGTACCGGCGAGCCGGCGGTGGTGGGCGCCCCGGCCAGGTCGATGCAGTCCTTGACCGCCAGCCGCAGCCCGGGGGCGCCGCTGCGCCCGAACCGGGTTATGAAGGTGGACACGGCCGGCGACGCTAGGTCACACGGCCGGGCGCCACCTTCGCCGGCACCGGCGGGGAGTAAGTCGTCCGCGGCATGGGACCACGGCCGGGTCGGCGGTTGGGAGATGTGGCACCAGGGCCTTCAGGTCAGGTCTCCGAACTTGGCCGAGATGGCCGAGAGCAAGGCGTCGGACTGGAGGCTGGGCAGGATGCTGCCGCCGTCGACCACCAGGTTCTGACCGGTCACATAGGAAGACTCATCCGACGCGAGGAACAGGATCACGTCCGCCACCTCTCCGGCCTGGCCGACCCGCCCGAGCGGGGTGCCGGCTTCGGCAGCGGCTCGAAACTCCGGGGTCGAGGTGACCAGCTGGGTCATCGGGGTCTCGATCATCCCGGGCGACACGGTGTTGGCCCGGATCGTCGGCGCGTACTCGAGGGCGATCGACTGGGTGAGGGCGATGACACCGGCTTTGGCCGCCGAGTACGGCGCCTCGCCCCGGGTGGGGCGCACGCCGGTGAGCGAAGCCACGTTCACCACCACCCCGCCGCCAGTGTCGAGCATGACGGGCACCATGGCCCGGACGGCGAAGAAGGTGCCGGACAGGTTCACGTCGAGGATGCGGCGCCACTCCTTGTCGGTGTAGGCGTGCAGCGGTTTGGCGGCGCCGGTGCCGGCGCAGTTGACCAGGATCGGGCGGTCGTCGGCGCCCGTACCGGCCGGCGGCAGGGCCGCCAGGACGGCCTCAGCGGTGCGCTCGGGCTGGCGGACGTCGGCCAGCTCGGCGGCGTGGACACCGGGGCCGGACACCTCGGTCACCTCGGCCAGGCGGTCGGCGTCGCGGTCGACGACACCGACGGCTGCGCCGGCGGCCAGCAAGCGCAGCGTGGTGGCCAAGCCGATGCCCGACGCGCCGCCGACCACGACCGCCCGGCGGCCGGCGAAGCCGCCCATCAGCCGCCCGCCCCGGTGACCGGCCGGAGCGGCACCACGACGATGTTCGGCTGCCTCATCAGCCGCCTGCCTCGCCGGCCGGCCGCAGCGGCACGACGATGTTCGGCTCCTCGGTGAACAGGACGGTGAGCCGCTCGGAGTCGAGGAAGTTGGCCTCGTCGGCGCGCATGGCCTCGCCTGCCTCGCCGGTGAGCATGGCGGCGAAGTCGTCCCAGGAGGCGAAGGACTGGATGACCACCCCGTCGTAGTCGGTGTCCCCGCCCCGGCTACCGGGGATGCGGGGATGCTGCTCGTAGCGGAGCAGGTGGCGCGCCAGTTCGGGCGTGTCACGGATGAACGGCCCATGGTGATCGCGCCAGTAGGCGACGAAGTCCTCGTGGCTAATGCCCGGCTTGCGGACCAGGAAAGCGTGCAGGCTGATCACGGCGTCACCTCCGGGTGACAACCTAAGGCTGCGACGCACGGCGCCCCCGCGCCGCCGGTCGACCGATCACTCGCTGTCATGGACGACGGTCCCGTTGCGCTGGACGTGGTTGGTCCAGTCGGTGCCGTCCCACCAGCGCTGGTCCCACTTTCCGGTGGGGTCGTCGTACCAGCCGGCCGGTTGGCGAACGTCGACCACCGCCAGATGGACGTCGATGGTCATCGTTCCCTGGCCGAAGCCCAGCAGCGGTGGCCGCCAGGTGACCTCGGTGACGCAGCCGGGCATGACCTGGACGTCGAGCTGACTGCGACCGAAGCGCCGCTTGGACCCGGCCCACACCTCGACGGTGTGCGGGCCGGGCAGGACCGAGACGATGTTGCGCCCCCAGCGGCCGGCCCGCTCGGTGCCGCCGTCGATGGTGAAGCTGGGCGCCAGGGCGCGCAGGTGCAGGGCCACCGCCGGCCGCACGGCCAACACCTCTACCGACGCGCCTGGATCATTGGGCATCGATCTAGTTGAACCAGTGGCCGGCGTTCACGCCGATCATCTGGCCGGTGACCGGCTTGGCCAGATCGGAGGCGAAGAACACGGCGGTCCCGGCGATCTCGGCCGAGTCGGGCAGGTAGCCGAGGCACGTCTCGTCGGCCACCTCGCGGTACACCTCCTCGGGCGTGATGCCCCGTTCAGTGGCCTGTTGCTCGAAGAACCACTCCACCGGCCGGCCCCAGATGTAGCCGGGGTGCAGGGCGTTGACCCGGATGCCGTCGGGTCCCAGTTCCTTGGCCAGCGTCTTGGTGACCGTGGCCAGCGCTCCCTTGGAAGCGGCGTAGGCGCCCCAGCCCGCTTCGATCCGCTGCGTGCTCATGGTGTTGACCATGATGATGCGCCCGTCGCCGCGCTCCTTCATGGAAGGGGCGACGGCCCGCACCATGTTCAGGGCGCCGAACAGGTTGACGTCCATGGTCTGGCGCCAGGCATCCAGGTCGGCGTCGAGCAGGCGTGAGAAGTCGCCGTTGTGGAAGGCGTTGTTGACCAGGACGTCGATGCCTCCCAGCTCGGCGCTCGCTTGTTCGGCCAGCTGCTGGCACGAGCCGGCGTCAGCGATGTCACAGGTGACGGGCAGGGCGCGCCGGCCCAGTTCGGCGACCTCGGCGGCGACGCGGGCCAGCTTCTTGTCGGTGCGGCCGCCCAGCACGATGTCAGCGCCCTCGCGGGCGAAGGCCAGTGAGATGTCGCGCCCCATGCCGGGTCCGATGCCCGACACGACGGCCACCTTGCCGTCCAGCAAACCCATGGCGTTCGTCTCCTTGCCTCAGTCGGCTGCGGTACAGGTCGGTTTCAAGCTTGGCCGAGCAACGGGATGACCTGGGTGCCGAAGGCCTCGACCTGCTCCACCAACTCGGTGCAGGATCGGGACCGGAGGCGGACCTGCACCTGGCCGACGCCCATCCCCCGCAGCTTGCCGAGCACGTGGGCCAGCTTCTCAGAAGGCCCGGTCAGGCACGGCCCCACATCCCAACCCGGCTCCCCCACGTAGAAGGCGCCGGCAAGGGCCCCGATGTCGAAGCGCTCGTCGCGCCCGGCCGCCTCCCGGTCGTGGCGCAACTCGGCGATCAGCTCGGGGGTGGTCGGGCCTTGGGGCAGCCAGCCGTCGGCCCGCTCGGCCGCCCGGCGCCGTGCCGGACGGGAGGACCCGCCCACCCAGATCGGCGGTCCGCCGGCCTGCACCGGACGGGGTCGGGCGCCCATGTCCCGGAACGACCAGGTGCGACCGTCGACCTCGGGGAACTCGTCGGCGAAGCAGGCCCGCAAGGCGTCGATGGCTTCGTCCAGCAGCGCCCCCCGCCGGTCGAAGTCGACGCCGAGGGCGGCGAACTCCTGCTCCAGGTGGCCGGCGCCGACGCCCAGGATCATCCGCCCGCCCGACACGACGTCGAGGGTGGACCAAGCCTTGGCGGTCAGCAGCGGGTGGCGGTAGGCGGGTACGGTTATGTGGCTGAGCAGGCGGACGTGTTCGGTGATGCCGGCCAGCCAGCCGAGGGTGGCGACGGTGTCCCACCACTCGGTGCCCATGGCTTCGGCCCGGCTGCGGGGGATGGCCACATGGTCGCAAACGCCCACGTACCAGAACCCGGAACGGTCCGCCGCCTGCGCCACCCGGGCCAGGTCGGAGACGGTGGCCGTCGTCTCCCAAGGCTCGATGTAGATGGTGCTCTGGGACTGCACCGGCAACTGGAGCCCGGCCACCAACCGGCCGGGGGGCAGGACGGCGGTCACGGGCTCATCATGCTGAGGGGGACCCGATTCACGCCGCACACCAGCGAACTGGTCGTGGATGTGTAGGCCGTGCCCTCGCTGCTACGTCCAGATCGGCGCGGGCCAGCGGGGCGGGCGGGAGCCGCCGGATGAGCTCGCCGGCAGACCTCAACGAGCGTCGGAACTGGGCGTGGGGGAACCGATGGCGGCGGTGAGCTGCTGGAGGAGCTTGGTGTTCTGCTCGAGCAAGGCGCCGTTCGATTCGGCCAGCTTGGCCAGGCGCTCGTGCACCGCCTCGATGCGATCGGCCGCCTTGGTGTCGGTCTCGTAGTCGTGCTGGGCCAGCTCGCTGGCGATCTGATCACTGCGTTTGGCAGCGATCAGCAGGATGGCGCCCTGCATGGCGGCCAGGCACGACAGCACCAGGTTCAGCAGGATGAACGGGTACTTGTCGAAGCCGGAGTTGCGGTTGTACAGCATCCAGATCGCCAGGAAGATGAGGGCGGCGAACACGAACGGCCAGGAGCCCATGCCGTTGCGCATCTTGTCGGCGGCCCTTTCACCCAAGGTCAGCTCGGCGCCGGACTTCACGGCCGGGTGCCGGTCCCACAAGGCCAGGAAGCTGGGGACCTGCTGGTGTCGGGCGGACTCCGTACTAGGTCGGCCATCGTTCATGTTGATCTTCTCCTTGGTGCGTGGGTACAGGTCTCGGTCAGCGGGCGGGGGGCTTCTGGCCGGTCACCGCGGTGTAGATGATGCGGGCCATCGAGGTGCGCAGATCGGCGGTGCGGACGCCCCAGAACTCAAATCCGAACCGGTGGTTCGACACGTGGGCGAGCATGGCGACCAGGACCCCTGCCGTGGCCAGCGGGTCGACGTCGTCGGGCAGCTTGCCGGCGGCCTTGCGCTCGGCGATGGTCTCGGCCAGCGCGTTGTTCACGTCGTTGAGCAGGCGGGTGCGGATGTTGGCGAAACGGCCGTCGCCTTCGCCGGTGGCCAGGTCTATGACCCGGACGACGGCGTGGTGCTCGGTCCAGAAGTCGAGGAAGGCGTCGGCCAGTTCCAGGGCGGCGGCGTAACCCCGATGGCCCTGCCAGGTGCCCGCCCGCACGATGTCGGCGAAGCGGCGGCGCTCCTCGGCCATCTCCTCGGCCAGCACCAGGATCGCCGACTCGACATCGGGGAAGTACTGGTAGAAGGTCGCCGGCGAGGTACTCGCGCCGCGGGCGATGTCGACGACCTTGACCTCCCGGTAGGTGGTCGACTTGAGCATCTCGGCGGTCTGGTCGAGCAGGCGCTGGCGGGTGGCGAGCCCCCGGCGGCCGGGCGTGCGGCCGTCCGAGGCGCGCGGTTCGGCACTGTCGCCGTCCCCGTCTGCGGCGTCCGGTGCGACCGCCAATCGCGGTTCGGGCTCGGCGGTCAAGCGGCCGGCTCGCCGTCTTGTTTGGCGGGCGGGCGGTACGCCGCCGCCAGCAGCCCGATTCCCGCCACCAGCCCGAGGCCGAGGGAGATGGCCAGGGCCCGGTTGGGCAAGAAGGCGGTGTCGAATTTGATGGCGTTGTCCAGCGAGTAGCGGCCCGGTCCCGCGGTGGCCACACCCACGGCGATGGCGGCGATGATCAGGTTGTACTCCCAGCCGTTCTTCACGATGAAGAAGCCGTTCTGGCGGTGCGAGGTGTAAGCGGCCACCACCATGAGCCCGACCATGCCGGCGGCGGCCAGCGGCGTGAGCAGGCCGGCGGCGAACAGCAGCCCGGCACCTAACTCGGTGGATGCGGCCAGGATGGCGTGGACCTTGCCGTTGGGCTTCATGGCCATGCTGTCGAACCAGCGGGCGGTGCCGGCGATCCGCCCGCCGCCGAAGAACTTGTTGTAACCGTGGGCGGCCAGGGTGATGCCCATGACCACCCGCAGGATCAGCAGGCCAAAGGACGGGTCGTTGATGGCATGGGACATCGGTCAACTCTCCTGGTCATCGGTCTGGTCCACCGCGGCCCGCTGCCGCAGCTCGAACTTGAGCACCTTGCCGGCGGCGTTCAACGGCAGTTGGTCCACCGGGATCACCCGGCGGGGCACCTTGTAGTTGGCCATCTGGTCGCGGGCCCAGGCGATCAACTCGTCGGGCTCGACCGTCTCACCCCGGGCGGGGATCACATAGGCCACTCCGACCTCGCCCAGCCGCTGATCGGGCACCCCGACCACTGCCGCCTGCGACACCGCGGGATGCCGCACCAGCGCCGCCTCGATCTCGGCGGGGTAGGCGTTGAAGCCGCCGACGATGAACATGTCCTTCTTGCGGTCCGTGATGGCCACGTAGCCCCGTTCGTCCATGACACCGATGTCGCCGGTGTGCAGCCAGCCGCCGGCGTCGACGGTCTGCCTGGTCTGCTCGGGGTCCTCGAAGTAGCCCCGCATCACGTTGTAGCCCCGCACCACGACCTCGCCTGGGTGGCCAGCGTCGACGGGGGCGCCAGCATCGTCGACGATCTTGACATCGATGCCGGGCATGGCCCGTCCTGACGTGGTGGCGATGGTCTCGGCGTCGTCGTCGGCGCGGCACATGGTGGCGAAACCGGTGCCCTCGGACAGGCCGTAGGCGGTCACCACCGTCTCGAATCCCAGGCCGGTGCGCATCTCTTCGACAAGCGAGACGGGGATGGCGGCGGCGCCGGTGACAGCCAGCCGCAATGACGAAGCGGCGAGCTGCTCGCGGTCGGGGTGGTTGAGCATGCTCTGGTAGATGCTGGGAGCCCCCGGGAGCATGGAGATGCGTTCGGTCATGACCCGCTCCACGATGGCGGGCACGTCGAAGACGGCCAGCGGCACCATCACGGCACCGGTCACCAGGCAGGCCAGGATGCCGGCCCGGTATCCGAAGCTGTGGAAGAACGGGTTGACGATGAGGTAACGGTCGTCGGCGCGGAGCCCCACGATGTCGGCCCACGTGGTGACCGCCCGGAGCGACTGCCCGTGGCTGCACACCACGCCTTTGGGCTGGCCGGTGGTGCCGGAGGTGAAGAGGATGTCGCACACCGAGCCGGCGTCGAGGGCCTTGATCCGAGCGGTTACATCAGCGGTGGAGGCGCCACCGGCGCAACCCAGGAACTCGTCCCAGGTGATGGTGCCGGCCGGCGCCTGGTCGGTGCGCAGCACTACGACCTGCTCCAGCGACGGGAGGTCGGCCACCGGCCGGTTGGGCTGGCCGGCGCCTTCACCGGAACCGCCGTTGGCGTCGCGCAGCATGGTGATGTAGTCGTTGCCCAGGAAGCCGTCGACGGTGAGCAGGAGCCGGGCCCGGCTGCGGCCCACGATGAACCCGGCCTCGCTGCCCTTATAGCGGGTGTTGAGGGGAACGAGCACGGCACCGACCTGCTGCAGCGCCACCAGGGCCACGACCCACTCCCACACGTTCGGCACCCAGATGGCCACCCGATCACCGGGGTCGATGCCCAGGGCGACGAACGCTCTGGCCGCTTCGGCGATCTTGGCGTTCAGCTCGTTCCAGGTGAAGCGGCGGTGACCGTCGACCAGCGCCTCGCCGTCACCGAACCGCTCGACCGCCGAGGCCCACAGGGCGGGGATGGTCGGCCACCGCAAGTCACCCCGCAGGTCACCCTGGGCGTCGCGCCGCAGCGTCCGTCCGCTCAAACCTCTGCCTTCCACGCCGCCACTATCTGGTCGGTGGTGGTGACGGTGGCCAGCAGGGCCAGCGTGTTGTCGATGACGGCGTCGGCGTACTCGGTAGGAACGCCGGCAACGGCGTCACGGGGAAGCACGATCTGGTAGCCGAGGTTCACGGCGTCCATGACCAGGCCGGTGATGGCCACGTTCACCGATACGCCGGTGACGACCAGGGTGCTCACCCCGAGGTTGCGAAGCACCGGGTCCAGGTCGGTGCCGGCCATGGGGTTGAGGCCGTGGAGGCGGGTCAACACCAGATCGTCGGGGTGGGGGCCGAGCTCGGATACCAACTCGACCTCGGCGGTGCCGGGCAACAGGGCAACAGGTGACTTGCGCACCGCCAGGAACAACCGGCTGTTGGTGTTGGCGCCACGGCCGTCGGCCCGCCGGTGGAAGGTGCCGTGCACGACCTGAGCGCCGGCCGTACGGGCGGCGGCGCACAGGCGGCCAGCGTTGGGTATCACCGTCTCCCGAGCCGCCTCGGCCAACTGCGGCAACGCCGAACGCTCACCGACCACGCCGTTCTGGATCTCCGAGGTGACCACCGCCGTGTGGGCCGGCGCCAACAGCGCAGCCAGGTCGACGGGCATCGCCGTGACCATACCCGAACCACCTGACGGACCGTCAGGAGCGCCAGGCCCTTGGCGGCAAAGGCAGTCAGCTACCTTGCGGCGGTGCAGGCGTCGCCCCCAGGGGACCTCGGTGGGCGGGAGCCGTCTTCGGGCCGGGCGGCAACGGGCGCGCGGGGCGGTCCCCCTTCAGCGGGCCAAGAAACGCCGGCGGTAGCCCCGCCGGTCAAAGGCGCAACGACGGCTGGCCCGGCGGCGGCGGAGCCCGAGCCGGCGGCGGAAGGTGCGACGTCGCTGGGCGCGACTGTTGATGCAGGCGACGCGCCGCCGCGCTGGTGGTTACCGGGGCTGGCGGCGCTGGCCGTGCTGGCCGGTGTGGTGGCGGTGGCGTGCAGCGCCCTGGTGTTCCCGTACCTCAGCTCCAACAGCGACGAGGGCTCCTACCTGACCCAGGGTGCGTCCCTGGCGGCCGGGCACCTTCTGACACCGGCGCCGCAGCCGGCTCCTGCCGCCTTCCGCCCGTGGCTCTCGGTGCTTCGCGGTGATTCGTTCGTCTCCAAGTTCACCCCCGTTCACGCCAGCGCGCTGGCCCTGTCCGACGCCGCCTTCGGCTCGCCCGTGCCAGCCTTGGCGGCCATCGCGGCCGCCGGGGTGGTGCTACTGGCCCTGCTGGTCGTCACCCTCGGCGGGTCGCACCGCGCCGGGCTGGGGGCGGGCGCCCTGCTGGTGGCGAGCCCGGCGTGGTTGGTGCAGTCGGGCACCTATCTGCCCTACCTGTCGAGTCTGGCCCTGTTGCTGGCGGCGGCGCTGGGCGTGGCCAAGGGCGCGGTTGCGGGCTCCACCGGACGGCGGGTGGGTTGGTTCGCGCTGGGCGGTGCGGCGTGGGGCGCCGCCTTTTTCGGCCGGCAGTTCGACGCCGTGCTGCTGCTGGTCCCCCTGGCCGTCATCGTCGTGCGCTCCCACCACGTCCGCCGAGCCGCCGATCGGCGTTCGCTGCTATTGGCCGCCGGTGCCTTCGCGGTCGGGGTCCTGCCCTTCATCGTGCTGCTGGGCGCTTACAACCACGTCGCCACCGGGTCGGTGACCAAGTTGCCGTTCAACCTGTTGGAACGCAGCGACACCGTGGGGTTCGGCAAGCACCGGGTGCAGTCGAAAGATGGGTTTCTGGACTACACGCCCAAGGCGGCAGTACACGCCACTCTGCTCACCGGCATCGACCTGTTGCGAGGGGTGGCCGGGAGCGCCGTGCTGGTGGCGGTCGCCGCTTACGGCTTGCTCCGCGACCGGCGGCTTCCAGGCAGACTCGCCTACTTGGCCGTGGGCGCAGCCTGGTTGGGCGGCTACTTCTTCTTCTGGGGCACGTACGCCGTCACCGTGCTGTCCGACGTGAACTCGTACCTGGGACCGATCTACTACCTGCCGGCCATGGTTGCCGGGGTCGCGGCGGCGGCGGTGACGCTCGACCGCCTGGTCGGTCGAGCCCGCCGGCGCGCCGGCGCGCTGGTGGCCCTCATCGCCGTCGTGTCAGTCGTGCTCGCCATACCTCTGTTGAAGGACAACCTGGACCGCACCGAACAACGGCGGGCGGTGGCTGACACGGTCAACCACACGGTGCCGAAGGGAAAGACGCTGCTGCTCACCAGCCCCGTGCAGGGGCCGTTCGTCGGCCACCCGCTGGCGTGGTTGCGCGACGGTCCCGGCTACGACGACCAACGGCTGATGGCGGTACACGACCCGGTCACCGACTTCGCCCTCCTCGACGAGCATGCCGACCGAAGCGCCTTCATGGTGTCGTTGATCAAGATCGACCCGGTGCCCGCCGTCCGGGCGGTGGTGGAACCGGTGAGCCGCTTCCGCTCCACCAGCGTGGTGTTGCAGGTGAACGGCCCCCCGCCCGAACCTGGGTGGCAGCGCACCATCAGCTTGAGTCGGGGCCGCCGGCCGGAGTGGTCCGCGCCGACCACCGCCTCGGCGATCCGTTTGCAGGTGACCGCCGGTCCCGCCGGCGTGACGGTGGTCGTCCCGGGCGGCCCGCCGCTCGCCCCCCAGGCCGGGCCGGTCCCGTCCGTGGCCGTGGCTGTGCGGTTCCGGGACACCGATTCGCACGGTCGGGTCCGCGTGTCCGAGCGGCGGGTACCGGTTCGCGGGGGATACGGCTTGACCGAGGTCCTGTTACCCGGCCAGCTGTTCACCGACGGGCTCCGTTCCCATCTCACCGTCACCGCGTCAGCGGCACCCCCGGGTTGACACTTCCGCTGACGGCCGCGAGTTGGCCGCCGGATAGAATCTGACGACCCGTCAGAAACTTGTAGGAGCTTGGCCATGACCGAACCGACGACCACCCAACGCCAGGCGCCCACAGCCGCAGCAGCCAAGGCGGAGCTGCCCAAGATCATCAGCGTCGATGACCACGTGGTCGAGCCGCCGCACGTGTGGCAGGACTGGCTGCCGGAGAAGTTCAAGGCCGCCGGCCCGCGGGTGGAGCGGCGAGGCATCGGCGCCATGAAGCACGTCGGCGGCGGCCAGTACGAGCAGAGCTTCGACCCAGAGGGCCAGCAGGCCGACTGCTGGGTGTTCGAGGATCTCGTCTACATCCACAAGCGTCACGTCGCCGCCGTCGGCTACAGCCGCGACGACATGACCATGACGCCCATGACCTACGACGAGATGCGGCCCGGCTGCTACGAGCCCAAGGCTCGAGTCGAGGACATGGAGATGAACTGGGTCGAGGCCTCGCTGTGCTTTCCAACCTTCCCCCGCTTCTGCGGGCAGACCTTCACCGAGGCCAAGGATCACGACCTGGGCCTCGCCTGCGTCAAGGCCTACAACGACTGGATGGTCGAGGAGTGGTGCGGCGACTCCGGCGGCGCCCTGATCCCCCTGACCATCATCCCCCTGTGGGACGCCGATCTGGCGGCGGCCGAAGTGCGGCGCAACGCCGAGCGCGGCGTGCACGCGGTGTGCTTCAGCGAGATCCCCCCGCACCTGGGGTTGCCGTCGATCCACTCAGGTTTCTGGGACCCTTTCTTCGCCGTCTGCGAGGAGACCGACACCTGCATCAACATGCACATCGGGTCGTCGTCGCGGATGCCGGCCACCTCGGGCGACGCTCCGGTAGCGGTGGCCGCGTCGCTGAGCTTCAACAACGCCATGGCCTCCATGACCGACTGGCTGTTCAGCGGCAACCTGGTCAAGTTCCCGGAACTGAAGCTGGCCTACAGCGAAGGCCAGATCGGCTGGATCCCTTACATCATCGAGCGGGTCGATGACGTGTGGCGCGAGCACCGGGCGTGGGGCGGGGTCAAGGATCTGATCCCCGAGCCGCCCAGCACCTACTACTACCGCAACATCTACGGCTGCTTCTTCCGGGACCGCCACGGCATCGTCAGCCTCGACGTGGTCGGCGAGGACAACATCACCTTTGAGACCGATTACCCCCACACCGACTCGACCTGGCCGGACACCAAGGAGGTGGCCCAAGGTTTGATGGAAGGCGTCCCCGACGAAGCCGTCCACAAGATCATGCGCGGCAACGCCATACGAATGCTCTGCCTCTAGGCGCCAGCTCGCCAAGGCTCGCCAGCGCCGGCTTCGCCATGAAACCCACGCACTCGACGCTGCTCCACCTGGCGGTTGCACAGCCTGACGAGACGTAGCTTGCACCGGTGAGCGATTTCGAGACTCTTCGGTTCGAGCAGCGGGGGGCGGTGGCTTGGGTGTGGTTGGACCGGCCGGAGCGGTACCACGCCTTTGATCAGACGATGACCCAAGAGATCGCCGGGTTGTGGCAACGGTTGCGCACCGACGACTCGGTCAAGGCCGTGGTCCTTACCGCCACGGGTGATAAGGCCTTCTGCACCGGCATCGACCGGGACTTCGTGCCCAGCTCTGCTCCCGACGAGGGCGGCGGATCGACCGCTTACGACTTCTCCCCTTACACCTACGACGATCCCGGCAAGCGGCTGGGGCCCAAGAGCGGCGGCCTCTGGAAACCGGTCGTCTGCGCGGTGAACGGGATGGCCTGCGGCGGTGCCTTCTACTTCTTGGGCGAGGTGGACGTCATCATCGCCGCCGATCACGCCACCTTCTTCGACCCCCACGTCACCTACGGCATGCCGGCGGTGTACGAGCCGCTGCTGATGCTGCACCGCAACCTGCCCTTCGGCGAAGTGCTGCGCATGACCCTGCTCGGCAACCACGAGCGGATGTCCGCCCAGCGCGCCTACGAAATCGGTCTGGTGTCCGACGTGGTCCCAAGTGGCGAGTTGGAAGCGGCGGCGGCCACGGTGTCCGACGCCATCGCCTCGGCGCCGGCCGGACCGGTGCAGGCCACGCTGCGCTCCCTGTGGGCCGGCCGGGAGCTGAGCCGCCAGCAAGCGCTCGACCTGGGGAACGCCTTGTTGAACCTCGGCATGAGCGAGGAGAACCTGGCCGAGGGCCAGTCCACCTACCGCTCGGCGCCGCGCATCGAGCCCCGCATCCGCTGAGCTGATGCTGCCCGAGGTGATGGCCGAAGCGGCCCGCCGGTTCGCCGACCACCCGGCCTTCGTTGACCCTGAAGGGCGGCCCACCACCTACCGCCAACTGCACCGGCGCTCGCGGGCGGCCGCCACCGGGCTGGCCCGCCGGGGAGTGGCCACCGGCGACGTGGTGGCGCTCACCCTGGACTCAACGGTCGAGTACGTGGTGGCCTATCTCGGCGCCACCACCCTGGGAGCCATCACCGCCGGGGTCAACCCGAGGTTGGCCGGCGCCGAACAGACCCGGTGCCTGGACGTGGCCGCCCCCACGCTGGTGATCGAATCGGCCGAAGAGGTCCACGACCTCGAGGCTCAGCGCGACCCGGTCAGCGTGGTGCCGGCACTGGTGCCGGACCCGGACCTCACAGTGGCGATCGTGTTCACCTCCGGCACGACCGGCCAGCCCAAGGGCGCCACCTTTGCCAACCGGCAACTGGCGGCGGTGACGGCCATCGACGTCGGCGACCGGTGGGGCGACGGCACCCCGTTGCCCATGCTGGCCGCCACCCAGTTCGCCCACGTCGGGTTCATGACCAAGCTGGCCTGGTACCTGCAGCTGGGGGCCACCACCCACCTACTGGCGTCGTGGCGCAGCGGCGACGTGCTCCACCTGCTGGAGCGCGAGCGCATCGCCACCCTCGGCGGCGTGTCGTCGCAGGTGGCGCTGTTGCTGCGCGACCCGACCTTCGACCAGCACGACTTGAGTGCCGTTCGCAGCATCGTGATGGGCGGGCCGTCGTCGCCGGCGTTGGTCGAAGAGGCCCGCCGGCGCTTCGGGGCCACGTACTCGATCCGCTACAGCTCCACCGAGTCCGGTGGCGTCGGCACCAGAACGGCCCCTGACGCCGACGACCACGAGGCGCTCCACACCGTCGGCCGGCCATGGCCGGGGGTGGAGCTCTCCGTTCGTGACGGTGACGGCCAGGTGCTGCCGCCGGGCGACGTCGGCCAGGTGTGCCTGCGCTCCCCGGCGGTCATGTCCGGCTACTGGCACGACGCCGAGGCCAGCGCCGCGACCCTGCATGATGGCTGGCTCCACACCGGCGACTTGGGTCGGATCGATGATGACGATTGCCTGGTGCTGGCCGGCCGGCGCTCCGACGCCTACGTCCGCGGCGGCTACAACGTGCACCCCACCGAGGTCGAGTCGGTGCTCGATGAACATCCGGGCGTCGCCGACGTGGCGGTGGTGGGCGTAGCCGACGACGTCATGGGAGAGATCGGCGTGGCCGTGGTGGTGCCGGTCGACCCAACCGATCCGCCGGTTCTGGATGAGCTTCGGCGGTTCGGTGCACCGCGGCTGGCCTCCTTCAAGCTCCCCGAGAGGCTGCGGCTGGTGGACCAGCTACCGCTGACGGCGATGCAGAAGCTCGACCGCCGCAACATCCGCAAGGCACTCCTGACCAACGTTGTCGAGGACTCGAAACCGGACAATCCGCCGCGAACCTGACGAACTGACTAGTCAGAACGGGCTATTTCTGTGCCGTCCGGTTGATGTGGGTGCCAGGCGGTCGATCAATTGGACATGGATGCCAACACCCCGTCCGGGCGCAGCGGCCGACGCGCCCGTGTTGCGTTGCTGGCCGCGGCCATCCTGACCGTGGCCGTGGCGGGCAACTTGGCGGTTAGCACCACCCTGCCGGGACGGGCGGAGGCGACCATCGGGGTGGACGATTATCCCAACTTCGCCGACGGCAGCGTGGACCCGTGGCGGTTCATCGCCGGCTACTGCACCTCGTTCGTGGCGTGGCGGCTCAACAACGACAACCACTTGGCCTTCACCAACGGCATGGGCGGCGGTTGGTTCGGCAACGCCACCAACTGGGGCGACAACGCCCGGGCCCTCGGCTACCGGGTCGATACGACCCCGGCGGTGGGGGCGGTGGCCCAGTGGACCGGTGCCGACATGCCCACCAGCGGTGGGATGGGGCACGTGTCGTGGGTGAAGCAGGTGAACAGCGACGGCTCGGTGGTGGTCGAGGAGTACAACTACTACCAGCGGTTCACTTACGACCAGCGGATCACCGGGGCGCCGCACTACATCCACCTCCAGGACCTCGGATGGAGCCCCCCACCGACCAACCCGCCGCCGACGGCACCCCCGACCACCGCCCCGCCGTCACAGGCACCGGTACCGGTCCCGTTCACCTCCTGGTCAGCGTTCGTGCAGAAGCAGTTCCTCGACACCTTCGCCCGGCCCCCCACCGCCAATGAGTCCACCTCTTGGGGCAACTTGCTGAGCAACGGCGACCTGGATCCCGACGTGTTCACCTCGACACTGGTCGACAGCGGGCCGCTGCCCTCCTTCCTGGGCCCGGTCACACGGCTGTACAACGCCTATTTCCGCCGCCCTCCCGACTCCGCCGGTCTGTCGTTCTGGGTCGGACAGAACTGGGGCGGCATGTCGCTCAACGCCATCTCCTCGTCGTTCGCCCAGTCCCAGGAGTTTGTCAACACCTATGGGTGGCTTGACCAGAACGGCTTCGTCACCCAGCTTTACAACAACACCATGGGGCGCGCTCCCGACAGCGGCGGCCTGGCCTACTGGGTCGACGAGCTCAACAGTGGTCGTCTCAGCCGGGGCGACGTGATGGTCGGGTTCTCGGAATCCAACGAGTTCAAGTTCCGCAGCAACGCCGGAACCCAGGTCACCGTGATCTACGAAGCGCTGCTCAACCGGGCCCCTGACCCCGGCGGCTGGAGCTACTGGTCCGGCGTCCTGCCGACCGGCCCGAACACCGAGGCCGTGCTCATCAAGGCCATCCGCACCTCCCAGGAGTACCGCAACCGCATCGGCGGCTAACGGGCACCCACCTGCACCGTTCGATGCCCGATTCCGGGCAGAACTGCGCCCCGCACCAGAGCGCTGCGCCGCCGCCAGGCAGAGCAGCACCGAACGCACGGGTTGCATGGCGAAGCCAGGCCCGGCGAGCGAAGCGAGCGGGACCAGAGGCCCAGGCTGCGCCGCCGCCAGGCAGAGCAGCACCGAACGCACGGGTTGCATGGCGAAGCCAGGCCCGGCGAGCGAAGCGAGCGGGACCAGAAATACGGCCTCCGGGTACGCTCGCCGGCCGTGGCCGACGAACCTGCACCGCTCGACCAGCAGGTTCAACACCGGGTCGACGAGCAGGGGGTGGCCTGGATCACGCTGAACCGCCCGAAGGTCAAGAACGCCATCTCCCCCGACCAGCGCGATCGGGTCATCCGGTTGCTGGGCGAGGCCGGTGAGCAACTGGCCGTGCGAGCCGTGGTCATCGCCGCCACCGGCAAAGCCTTCTGCACCGGCGCCGACCTGCGGGCCCCCCAGAGCGGACCGCCCCGGCCCGACGGGGCGCCCGACCGTGCCCAAGGGGACGTCGCCCGTCTGATCCGCCATGGCGCCCAGCGGTTGGTGGCAGCAGTGCTCGACTGCGAGAAGCCGGTCATCGCCTCGGTGAACGGCACCGCCGCCGGTATCGGCGCCCATCTGGCCCTCGCCTGCGATCTGGTCGTGGCCGCCGACTCGGCCCGGTTCATCGAGGTGTTCGTCCGCCGCGGCCTGGTGCCCGACGGCGGCGGTGCCTATCTGCTGCCCCGCCTGGTGGGGGTGGCCAAGGCCAAGGAGCTGCTCTTCCTCGGCGACGACGTGCCGGCCGCCGATGCGCTGCGCATGGGTCTGGTCAACCAGGTGGTGCCCGCCGCCGAGCTCGAGACGGCGACCGCCGACCTGGCCCATCGCCTGGCCGCCGGTCCTACCCGGGCGTTGGCGCTGACCAAGTGGCTGGTGAACCGTTCGCTCGAAAGCGACCGGGCCGGCGCCTTTGGCGACGAAGCGTGGGCCCAGGAGCTGAACATGGGCACCGCCGACGCCCAGGAAGGCGTGAGCAGCTTCGTCGAGCGCCGCCGCCCCGAGTTCCGGGGCTGGTAGCGGTGGCGGGCCCAACCTGCCTCCTCCCCCCGAACTTGTTGCACTTATCCACCTAGGGAGCGGGTAACTGCGACAAGTTGCCTTGGGATTGGCGTCTGGGTCAGGGCGGACTGAGCTCGTAGACGGTCTGGCCGGCGCCGTGGAACCGCTTGACCAACCGTGGGGAAGCGTTGATGCGACCTTGGCGCCTGGCGCCGGCCCAGCCGTCGTCAACCACCACCCACCGCACGCCGGCGTCCTGCAGCGCCGGCAGGGCGCCGGCATCGGGGAAGGCCTCCACCTGGCCGGCCAACCGATCGTAGGAGGCGGGAAAGAAACCGGAGTAGCCGTTGACCAGGGGTTTGTGATGGTCGAGGCCGAGCAACATGGCCCTGGCCGTCGGCTCGAACTGGGCAACCTTCGGGCCCGGGGCGAAGGGGATCATGGCAACCGCTTGCCGGCCGGGCTGGCTGGCCAGGTACCGGGTCCACGACGTCGACTCCGGGGGAACCCTGGCCAGTCCGGTGCCGCCGCCTGCCACTTCGGCCAGCGCCACCAGCACCAGGAAGACGGCCGCGGGGCGCCCGAAGCCGGGCCGGCGAACGATGCGGCCGACCCCTACCGCCGCCAGCACGACCACGAACAGTTGGACGACGGCGGCGAAGCGGAACGGGCTGCGCAGCCGGTCGAAGCCCGGGACCACGGAGCGAACCGCCTGGTAGGGCTCCCAGCCACCGACGTGAAGGCGTAGGCCGAGACTCAGCAACCCGGTGACGCCGATGGCGGTCACCAGGAACCAGACCCAACGCCGCCGCGGCGTGACAGTGGAGTCGCGGACCGGATCGCTCCGCACCGTCCACCACATGCCCAGCGCGGCCAGCACCAGGAACACGGTGCCGGGGTACAGGCGCTCCCCGGTTAGCGAGGAGCCGCCGACCCAGGGCAGCAGCTTGGCGCCCAACGACCGTTCGGGCAGGCGCAGGTACTCGCCCCACGACGCGCTGTTGGACCGGATGGTCTCGTTCGTCCAAGAGAACCCGGTGAGCCAATGTTGTTGCCCGACCAGCAGTGGCACGGCGTACAGGGCGAACAGGCCCAGTGCCAGAAGCCCGTCGCCCAACCGACGCCGCTCGAACCACGAACGCCGGATCACGAACGGCGCCAGCACGACCAGCACCACGACCAGGAACAGCCCGTAGTAGGTGCAGGTGGCGAAGGTGGCGGCCAGTCCCATGGCGACGGTGGCGGCCCGCCGGCGGCCGCCGTGATCCGACCACGCCAGCGTGGCGTCGACGGTAAGCAGGACAGGCCACACCATGACCAGCTGCAGGACGCCGAGCTGGTCGAGCACGAACGGCAACCGCTGGACAACCAACCCCGCCAACACGGCCACGAAGGGGTCGACACCGAAGCGCCGGCACAGCCGCGCTGCGGCCCAACCGTTCAGTACAAGAGCACCGAGCAGGATCAGGTTGTACGCCAGCGTCTGGTTGCCGGTCAGCCAATGCAATGGGGCAAAGGCCAATCCGGTGAGCGGTTGCGGCTCGGAGAAAGCGAAGGCGCCCCTAGCTGGGTGGAAGATCGGCGCCTGCCAGTAGTCGGCGTAGAGGTGGCCAAGCCGGTCGGCGTTCCAGCGCAGCGACCACAGGTTGAAGAGGGGCACGGTCGAGCTCTGCTCGGTGCCGATGGCGATGCGGTCCACCACGTGAAGGGGAAGCGGCCAGGCGGCGGCCAGAGCCCCGAGCATGTAGGCCGCACTCGCGGCCCACCCGGTTCGTGCTCGACTGTTGCGGTCGCCTCGGACCCGCTCGCCGACCTCAGTGAGGGCTGCGGCGACCACCCCTTCACCCTCTCACCATCCAGGAGCCCCTCCGTGACCACGAGCCCCCTGCGGGCCCTCCGTGCCGCCGTCCTCGGTGGCGCCGTCCTTTCCCTCGCCGTCGTGACCGCGCTGGCCGCCGCCGCCAGCGCCCACGTCGAACCGGACCCGGCCGCCGCCCAGGCAGGGGCCACGACCACCATCCAGTTCAAGATCGAACACGGCTGCGACGGCTCGCCCACCACCAAGGTCGAGATCAAGACGCCGGCCGGGGCGACGAACGTCGCCGCCGTCGACAAGCCGGGGTGGACTGGCGCGGTGGCCGGCGGGGTCGTCACCTACTCCGGCGGGCGGCTCGGTCCCGACACACCCGACACCTTCGGTGTGACGGTGAAGCTGCCTACCAGCGCCGGGAAGCTGGCGTTCCCGACAGTTCAGACCTGCGAGAAGGGCTCGCTCGACTGGATCGAACCGACGCCGGCCGGCGGTCCCGAACCCGAGCACCCGGCCCCGGTGGTCGAGGTCACCGCCGGCGCGCCGACCTCTTCCGAGGCGGCCGCTAGCCACGACCAGGTCGACATCGGCCACGACCAGACCACTGCCTCCAGCGCGTCCACGGACACGGGGCTCGACACCATCGCCGGCGAGGGAGGCAAGAAGGGCAGCGACAACAAGGCGCTCCTGATCGGCGGCATCGTGGCCGCCGCTGTCGTCATAGCCGGAGGATTGGCCATGACCCAGCTCCGCAAGCGCGAGGACAGACGGTAGCCAGGCCGCCGGCCGCTATGCCGAGGCCAGCATTCGATCCAGCTCGGCCGGATCAGCCGGCAAGTGAGAGCCGATGCCGATGGTGATGGTCGGCTGCTCGGTCGGGTCGAGCCAGCGCACGATCGCCGCCAATTGCTCGAACGAACCGACGGTGACGCAGCCGGCCGAGGTCTCGTCGCTCGGTCCGGCGTGCAGGAAGATGGCGCTGTTGGCGTTGGGGACCACGGGGTGCTGGTTGAAGTCGAACACCACGGCCAGCTCGTACTCAGCCAGATCTTCGGCCGAGCTCCACCGACCAGCGGCGTCCCCGGTCTGCCAGGTGTTGTAGAGCGCAGACTGGGGGTCGTCGACCCAGTGGTCGGCGGAGGTGGTCTGGCGGTAGGGCAGGGTCCCGCCGATCGACGGATACTGCCCGAAGGCGTACTGGATGGCGTAGGTGCCGGAGGGGGTGTAGCCGTCGGCCTCGGTCGGGTTGGAGGTGACGCCCTTGGCCCCCAGCCGCGAGTCGAGCGCCGGCAGGGCCCGGCGCCATTGGGTCCCGGCCCACCGCCAAGTCGACAGGGTGGCGGTGGTCGGATCGGACGGGTCGGCGGAGACCAACACCAGTTGCCGCCCAGGGCCGAGTTCGACAGGAGGCCCTTCGGCGGAGGCCACATGTGAGCTGGCGGGCACCGTCACGGCTAGCAGAGTGGCAGCGCCCATCCCCCGGAGCAGGGTGCGGCGATTGATGGCGGCGGACCTCACCCGTTCAGTAGACCCAGCGGACGTTGGGGGTCCCTATGAGGGACACGTGAGGATCCTGAGAGTGTTCGCCCAGAAGCCGCGGACCTCAGCCCTGCTGCTCGGTCGGGCGGACCAGGATCTCGTTGAGGCTTACGTGCCGGGGACGGGTCACGGCGAAGGAGATCGTTTCGGCGATGTCCACGGCCTGGAGCATCTCGACGTTGCCGAAGCGCTTGGCCATGCTCTCTTGGACCTCGGGCCGGTTGTGGCTGCCCAGCTCGGTGGCCACCGCGCCCGGCTCGATGATGGTGACCCGCACGTGGCGTTCGGTGAACTCCTGGCGGAGCGACTCGCTGAAGGCACCGACGCCGAACTTGGTGGCGTTGTAGACGCCTGACCCCTGGCGGGCGACGCGCCCGGCCACCGAGCTGATGTTGACCACGTCGGCCACCCGGCGTGGTCCATCCTCGGCCGCCTTGAGTAGGTGGGGCATGGCGGCGTGGGTGCAGTAGAGGAGGCCCAGGACGTTGAGCTCAACCATGCGGCGCCATTCCTCCATCGGCGCCCCTTCGACCGGTCCGAGGAGCATGACGCCGGCGTTGTTGACGAGGGTGTCGAGCCGGCCCAGCTCGTCGATCGTGCGCTGGATCATGGCCTTGACCTGTTCCTCGTCGGTGACGTCGGCTTCATGGACCAGCGCCTTGCCGCCGCCGCCTCCGGCCGCCTCGATCCGCCCGGCCAGGTCCTTGAGCCGGTCACCACGGCGGGCGGCCACCACCACGGTGGCGCCGTCGGCGGCCAACGCTTCGGCCGTCGCCTCACCGATGCCGCTCGAGGCACCCGTCACCAACGCCACCGTCCCATCCAGTCGATCTGCCATCCGGTTCAGCTCCTCGGGCTCCGCGTTCGTCTGCCTTGTTGACGGACCGACCGGACACTACCGAGGCGGTGTGGAAGAACCGCCGTGGCCAAAGGGTTGAACTCGGTTGTGACCCTGCGACGACCGGTGCCGCTCTCGGTGCTCGACCTCTCCCCCATCACCAGCGGCTCGACCGCCCGCGACGCCCTCCGCAACAGCATCGACCTGGTGCAGCGGGCCGAGGCGCTGGGTTACCAGCGCTACTGGGTGGCCGAGCACCACAACATGCCGGGCATCGCCAGTTCGGCGCCGGCGGTGCTGATCGGCCACTTGGCCCAGGCCACGTCGAGCATCCGGGTCGGTTCGGGCGGCGTGATGCTGCCCAACCACGCTCCCCTGGTGGTGGCCGAGCAGTTCGGCATGCTCGAAGCGCTGCACCCGGGTCGCATCGACCTGGGCATCGGCCGGGCGCCTGGCACGGACCCGCTCACCGCCCATGCCTTGCGCCGGCCGTCGGGAACGCCGCGGCGAGATGCGCCCGGCGCCGACGACTTCCCCCAACAGCTCGGCGAGGTGCTCGCCTTCTTCGAGGATTCGTTCCCCGACGAGCATCCCTACCAGCGCATCACCGCAACCCCGGCACAGGGGTTCCTGCCCGAGGTGTGGCTGCTCGGGTCGAGCGGGTTCAGCGCCCAGCTGGCCGGGATGTTGGGGATGCCGTTCTCATTCGCCCACCACTTCAGCGCCGGCAACACCCTGCCGGCGTTGGAGCTGTACCGGCAGCACTTCGAGCCCGGACCGTTCCTGGACGCCCCGTTCGTGTCTCTGGGCGTGAACGTGGTGGTGGCGGCGACGGTGGAAGAGGCCCGCCGGCTGGCTGCGCCCATGGCCCTGTCGATGCTGCGGCTGCGCTCCGGCCGGCCGGGGCCGCTCCCTTCCAACGACGAGGCGGCGGCGTACAACTTCACGCCGAGCGAGAAGGCGACGGTCCAGGGTTTCACCGGCAGCCAGGTGGTGGGTGACGTGGAATCGGTGACCGAGCAGCTCGACGCCCTGCTGGAAGCGACCGCTGCCCAGGAGCTGATCGTCACCACCAACCTCTACGAGCACAAGGACCGCATCCGCAGCTACGAACTGCTGGCCGAGATCGGCGACCTGGCCGGCGCCGCCGTGGGGGAAGCGGCCGATCCGGAACCGGCGGCTCGACTCTGAGACACCCTGTGAGCTGAACGGCTACGGGATGCTACGTTCGTCGCATGTCCGAAGTTCCCGTACGAGACCTACGCAACGACACGGCGGGCGTACTTCGACGGGTCGAGCGTGGCGAGTCGGTCACCATCACGGTGCGGGGTCGAGAAGTGGCGCAGCTCGTTCCCCTTCCGGCGGGGCGCCGACGGTGGTTGCCGCGCCGTGAACTGATCGCCCGCTTGGCTACCGCTCAAGCAGATCCCGCGCTCCGGGACGATCTCGACAAGTTGGCGGCAGACACGACCGACGATCTCGGCCCTATCCGGTGAAACCCCCGGGCCGCGGCCTGCTCGACACCACCATCTTCATCGCCAACGAGTCGGGGCGCCGTCTTGACGAGACCCGGCTGCCCGCGCAGTCGTCGGTCTCGGTCGTCACGGTGGCCGAACTGCAAGCGGGCGTCCTCGCGGCCGCCGATACCGACACCCGGGCTCGACGGCTGGCCACGCTTGATTCGATCGCCGACGTCCAGGTGCATCCCATCGACGTGGACGCAGCCGCCGCCTGGGCCCGGCTTCGGGTCCACCTGCTCGACGCCGGCAGGCGGGTGAACGTCAACGACCTCTGGATAGCTGCCGCGGCCGTCGCCCTGGCCCTCCCGCTTGTCACCCAAGACGACGACTTCGACCCCTTGGACGGGTTCGAGGGGCTCTCGATCATCAGGGCTTGACGCATCGGAACGGATGGCGGCGTTGTCCACATGACCGACTCGACCAACCCGTTCGACGACGAGGCCACAGCCGCCGCCTTCGCCGACGACCACTACCGGTTCGTCCGAGGCCGGGTGCGCACCACTCTGATCGACCGCCAGCTGGCGCTGCACCTGCCGGCATCGGGGCGGCCACTCGAGGTGGTGGACATCGGCGGCGGCTCGGGCCAGCAGTCGATCCCATTGGCCGAACGGGGCCACCACGTCACCATCGCCGACCCGTCGTCGGCCATGCTCGCAAAGGCGCGCGCCCGCCTGGCCACGCTGCCGGCCGACGTGGGCGAGCGGGTGGAGTTGGTCGAGTGCAGGGCTGACGGCGCTCCCGCGTTTCTGGGCCGCGACCGGTTCGATGTGGTGCTCTGCCACGGGGTCCTGCTGTACCTACCGGCGGCCCCCACCCTGGCGGCGCTGGTGGCGCTGGCCGCTCCCGGCGGCTTGCTGTCGGTGGTGACCAGCAACCGCCGAGCCCTCGCACTACGCCCTGGGCTAGCTGCCCAGTGGGCTGAAGCGTTGCGTGGCTTCGACGAACCGACCTACCGCAACGGGCTGGGCATAGACGCCCGCGCCGACGACCCGGACGACATCGCTGCGCAACTGGCCGACCTGGGGGCAGAGACCCTGGCCTGGTACGGCATGCGCCTGTTCACGGACCCTCTCCGGTCCGACGCCGGCCTGCTGGCGGCGCCTGACGCCTTCGACCAGATCCTGACCGTCGAGTGGGAAGCCGGCCGCCGGGACCCCTACCGCCAACTCTGCCGCCTGTTCCACCTGGTCGCCCTCGCTGCTAATTGATCGGCTCTGGTTCGCTGTATCCAACACGTCTGCAGTGAGGCCATGGGCGCGGCAGATAGCCACCGACGCCTGGTGGGTGTCGCTCGAACAGCAAGGCGGTCGGCGACCTTCGTCGCAGTGGCGATAGCGAGCGCCGAACAGGCAATCTGCTCGGGTTCGAGATGCAAGCGCGATGACCTCCAGCGTCCGGATAACGCATCACCGACCCGCGATGGGGGACAGCCACGGCGGAGCTCCACCGAGCCGAGGCAAACGGCTCGGCTGACGGGAAGACCTACGGTCGCGAGCGTGGAGTCTCGGCAGCCGCCAACGCTCGTCTTCGGTGACACAGTCGGCGACTACATCCGGTTCATGCCTCTCGTCGTCGACCGCTTCTCGTTATCAGCCGTCTCCACGGAGGTGTCGTACGACCTCGGGCAGCGCGACCGCATGCGCGGCGTCGAGAGCCTCGGCGGTCCCGCCGTTGTCATAGGGCATCGGCGGTGCCTGTCCGGTTGGCCAGGGGCGCACGACGACGTGGCCGCAGTCCGGGAAGTTCAGGTGGCGCATGTCGGCGTCCCGACCGTGCGCCTTCATGCGGCCACAGATCATCTCGGCCATCAACGTCGAAGGGCAGGCCCCGTCCTGACCGCCTGATAGCAACAGCAGCGGTCCCGTGGCGCGCTCGACCGGGATGGCCGCAGCGGCAACGGCGTCCGCCTGCTCCAGCGCCGCGGTGTAGATGCCGACTGAGCGCAGGCCTCGCTCGGTCCGCTCGAAGCCGACGCCGCGCACAGGCCGCACGAAGGACACCGGAGAGCCCTTAAGTGTCCAACTCGATTGGTATGACACGCGAGCGGCGCTGCCGGTCGGGTCGAACCCGAACCACACAACGTTCGAAGGCGCGATCGCGGCGACCGGGCCGACGACGTCTGGAAACGCTGTGGCTGCCAAGAGTGCAAGTTCCGCGCCCTTGGAGCCGCCCACCAGCCCGACTCGCCCGCTCTGCACCTCGGGCCGGCGCCGCAGCCACTCACCGGCGGCTACGACGGTCTCGACTGGGATCTCACAGAGCACCGACGGGAGCGACTCGATGCCGAAGTACGCGGCCGCAAGCACGGCGATGCCGTGGGGAGCGAGCAGGTGCCCCCACCAAGACGGGACTCCCCCACCCGAGCCGCTCAGGGCCACAACTCCGGGGTGCGGCCCTGGACCGTCTGGCACAGCGAACGTCCCGAGAACCTCCGCCTCCCGAACCTCGATTGTCGTGTAATGCCGCCATCCTTGTCCCTGACGCCGCACCGGGCTCGAAGCACACTCGTGGCCTCGCGCCAAGCGACACGATCGACGGGTCGCGTTCCGATCGTCGGCGGAAGTCCCAGAACGCGCGCCCAGAACCCCTCCCGCAGAACTCGGAAGGGCGTCCCCGAAGTGCCGCGATCTGCAATGCTCGCGAACGCGAGCAATCAGGTCGGTCAGACTGCCACCTACGCGCGCCCTATCTGCCGATCTGGCCGGGCAGGACAATCCGGTCGATTTCGCAGACGCACCACTAGGCCTCTTAGTCCTCGACCTCTGAGTGGGCCGAGGGCCACTCTCGGGCGGGATAGCCGTGCACCGGTTTGGCGGCCGGTGTCGACGCACATTTTCTTCGTGAACCGAGCATTCAGACGTTTGCTTGTCGTATCGCCTGCATATAATAATACACATGTTCGATCCGTTGGACTGCGATGACGAAGCACTCCTGGCTCGCCGGCTGGCGACCGAGGACGAGCAACGCCGACTCGACGCCCGCACCGCGACGATCGACGCCGAACTCGAACGGCGCGGCACCTGCGACCGCGAGTTCGGGCACGGGACCGGGCCATGGCTGGCGGCCCGCCGTGACCTGCCAGTCGGGATCTGCCGGCATCGGGCCAGCGTCGCCGCCAAACTCACCACCCACCTCCCGCTGGTGCACCAAGCTCTGGCCGACACCCGCATCTCCTGGGAACACGCCCGGGTCATCGCCGACGCCGCCAACCCACGCATCCTCCACCTGATCGCGGAGATCCAAGACGTCCTGATCGACCAAGCCCACGGCAAGGTCTTCGCCCGCTGGAAACGATGGGTCCAGACCGTCGCCGAAGAACTCGACGCCGACAGCGGCCACGACCCCAACCGGGACCAGCCCAGCCAGTTCCACACCTCTCCGATCATCGACGGGCAACTCCACGTCTTCGGCGCCCTAAACCCCGACACCGCCCTGACCTTCCGCACCGAACTCGACCGACTCACCGACCAACTGTTCCGCCAAGCCACCCGCGACCACGACCTCAGCACCGAACTCGCCGTCCCCAGCCGCGGTGAACTGCAAGCCCAAGCTCTCGGTGAGATGGCCCGCCGCTCCGCCGCCCGCAACCTCAACGACTCCACCCCACCCCGGCCCGAGATCGTCGTCACCCTCAACGCCGAAACCGGCGATGTGAGCACCCTGGATGGGGTGCCCGTCATGCCCGACACCCTCCGCCGTTTCCTGCCGAGCACGGTCTGGCGGGCCATGTGGCTCGATCAACATCGAGTCCCGCTCAACCTCGGACGCTCCCAACGGACCGTCACCCGATACCAGCGCCTGGCACTGGACATCCGCGACGGCGGCTGCATCTTCCCCGGCTGTGACCGACCTGCCGCCTGGTGCGACGCCCACCACGTAGACGAATGGAACCGCGACAACGGGCCCACCGACCTCATAAACCTCGGCCTCATGTGCCGTCACCACCACGGCGTCACCCACCGCACCGGCTGGACCATGACCGCCCTCGGCGACGGCACCTTCACCTGGACCACCCCCTCAGGTGAGACCCTCCACAGCCAACGCCACGGCGAGCAACAAGAATTCGACCCCGACAGGGCGCTCTGCGAAGCGAGCCGACAACTCCAGCCCTTAGGGGCCTAACCGAGGAGTCTCTCCGACAGAGCCGTTTGCTAGCTGCTCCATGTCCATGCGGCGGCGATGTCCGAGATCAACGCCATCGGGCGAGCCCTGCGCTTCACCTCGACCTCGGAGCAGTTAGACAGCCAGCTAGGCCTGCGATCGACAGCGTTTCTTGTCCATAGACCCTTGGAGAATCCATGACCACGAACTCGTTCGAGAAAATCGAACCCGATCTCGTTCGAAGCTTCCTCGACGGTGCCGAGCGCCGGCTAGAGCTGTACTTCAACGACGGCGCAGACGGAATGACCGGTCGCTTCTTTGATCGTCTCGGCGGGAGCGGCGATCGACCGGAGATCGCCTACCAGTTCAGTGCCGATGACCTCCTGGCTGTCTCGATGCTGGGTGTAGAGATCCGCCGAAAAACGGCCATCGAGATCCTTATCGATCGAGCCTCGGAGTTCACTGCTCTCCTCGCCGAGATTCCGATCGGACTGGACCTCTGGGAAGCGGAAGAAATACATGTGGCGAACGGCAGCCCTGCGGACCTGCTTTGGCGCAAGCTGAACGAGGTTTACGACATCGGGTGGGTCAAGGCCGGCAAGCTGCTGGCGCGGAAGCGACCTCGCCTCATCCCCGTTTACGACCAGCTAGTCAAGGAGGGCCTCCGTCGGCATGAGGACGACCAGTGGTGGGTGCCGCTTCGGAACCTACTGATCGGATCGCCGAATGTCCTCGAGCAGCTGCACGACCTTCGGACCATGAGCGGCATCGGAACCGACATCTCGTTGCTTCGGGTCTTGGACGTTGCCGTGTGGACGCTGATGAACGATCAGGAGCAATTGTCGTCCCAATCACTCAAGGGGACGGTCGACTGGATCGGGAACCTTGACGAGAGCCGAACGCGACGGGAAGGGTCGCCGCAGGAACCTGGCTGAGCTTTCATCGAGCGGCCTGACCCGCCAGCGCAGGGCAGCCGGACCGGGTCGGGCACACTCGGCGGGATGAGTGACGACTACGCAGCCATGCTGGCGCTGGAGCCGCACGGGCCCGACACGTACGTGGGGACCGGGCCTCGGTATCCGTGGGGCGGGCTGTACGGCGGCCAGATCGTGGCTCAGGCGTTGCGGGCGGCGGCGGAAACGGTGGAGCCGGAGTTTCGGGTCCACTCGGTGCACGCTTACTTCATCCGCCGCGGGGATCACACCGAGCCGGTGCGCTACGAGGTCGACAGGGTGCGCAATGGGCGCTCGTTCGTGACCCGCAGCACGGTCGCCCGTCAAGCCGTCGGCGCCATCCTGTCGCTGTCCGCTTCGTTCCAGGTGGACGAGGAGGCTCCCGAGGTGCAGACGGCGGTGCTCCCCGACGTGCCACCGCCCGACACGCTGGTCGACGACTCGTGGAGCACCATGTTCGAACGGCGCAAGAACGACCGGGTGCTGCCACCCGGCGTGGCGGGTGGTTGGCTACGACTGCGACGGGACCCCGGCGGCGACCCGGTGCTCGACGCCTGCGGCCTGGCCTATGTCTCCGACGACTTCCCCACCGACGCGGTGGTCGCCCAGCACCCCGACCGGCCCGAGCCGGGCACAACCGACATGGAGATGCCGTTCGTGGCCTTCTCGCTGGACCATGCCATCTGGTTCCACCGGCCGCTGCGGGCCGACGAGTGGCACTACTTCGACTTCCACTGCCACGGCCTGATCTCCTCCCGAGGATTGGCCACCGGCGAGGTGTTCACCGAAGCAGGCGTGCACGTGGCCACCATCTCCCAAGAGGTCCTGCTGCGGCGCTCGCGAACGGCCTGATCACGCCGGTCGGCCGGACCGACGGCCGGTGCCACGTAGTAGAAAACAGCACCGGCGGTGCACCGCCCCGCCGCAGCCCGGAGCGTCCGGGCGATCGCCGTGAGCAGCCAACGCGGCTGTCCCCACCACCTGCAGGAGCCTCTTGCCATGTCTGACGCCGCCGCCCAGGTAGCCCCGCCCCAGGTGGCGCCGCCCGACCTGACGCTGGTCGCCCCCGCACCGGTGACCCAGGTGCAACCCGACAAGGCCGGCGGCATGGTGCCCATCCCCGCCGCCGCCCTGCCGGGACTGGACGAGAAGGTGACCTCCTTCGTCGACAGCATCGTCACCCTCGACATCCACTCCCCGCAGTTCACCGAGAAGGCCGACGACGTCCGGGAGATGGGCACTCAGGAGATCAGGGCCTCGTCGGAGACCTCCAACAAGCTGCTCAGCTCGCCGGTCAGAGCCATGCAGAAGCAGAGCGACGGCACCGCCAAGGTGGCCACCACCCTGCTCGACCTGCGCCGCACCATCGACGACCTCGACCCCAAGCAGGCCAGCGGCGTCAAGAAACTGCTCGGCTTCATCCCCTACGGCGACAAGCTCCGCGACTACTTCCGCAAGTACGAGTCGGCCCAGTCCCACCTCGACGGCATCTTGAAGGCCCTGCTCGACGGCCAGGACGAGCTGCGCAAGGACAACGCTGCCCTGGAGCAGGAGAAGATCCACCTCTGGGAGACCATGCAGCGCCTGGCCCAGTACGGCTACGTGGCCGAACACCTCGACGCCGCCCTGGTGGCCAAGATCGCCGAAATCGAAGTAACGGATCCTGACAAGGCCAAGGTCCTGCGCGACGAGGTGTTGTTCACGGTCCGCCAGAAGCACCAGGACCTGCTGACCCAGCTGGCGGTCTCGATCCAGGGCTACCTGGCCATCGACCTGGTCCGAAAGAACAACTTGGAGCTGATCAAGGGCGTCGACCGGGCCACCACCACCACCATCGCCGCCCTGCGCACCGCCGTCATCGTGGCCCAAGCGTTGGCCGACCAGAAGCTGGTGCTCGATCAGATCACCGCGCTGAACACCACCACCTCCGGGCTCATCGAGTCGACCTCCGCGTTGCTGGCGACCCAGGGCGTGGCCATCCAGAAGCAGGCGGCGGACTCCACCATCAGCGTCGATTCACTCCAGAAGGCCTTCGACAACGTGTACCAGTCCATGGACGCCATAGACAGCTTCAAGGGTGAGGCCCTCAACTCCATGCAGAAGACCATCGGCATCCTGCAAACCGAGATCGACAAGTCCCAGCAATACCTGGCCCGGGTCCGCCAGACCCCAACCGAGAGCGATTCCGGCGACCTCGACCTCGGCTTGGACGACCACAACCCGAAGCGCGCATAGGTGCGTTGGCCCTTCGGTCGCAAGCAGCCGGAAGCGCCGCCGCCGCCGCCCCTGTCCGAGGACGACGAGATTCTTCAATCGCTCGAACGGTTGCAGCAGGCGGTGGCCGGCAAGGTGCCCGGCACGGTTTCGGCCCGTATCGACAAGGTGGCCGGCATCGTCCGCGACACCGTGCCCCGCTTGGACAACCTGGGGCCGGGCAGCCTCGAGGCCCACAACGTGCTGCGCACCGCCACCAGCTACCTGCCCGAAGCGGTCAACGCCTATCTGCGACTGCCCCGCAGCTTCGCCGACTCGCGCCCGGTGAGCGGCGGCAAGACCTCCCTCACCGTGCTGTGCGACCAGCTCGACTTGCTCGGCTCCAAGATGGGCGACGTGTTCGACGCGGTGTGCCGGGCCGACGCCGACGCCTTGATCGCCCACGGCCGGTTCTTGGCCGAGAAGTTCGGTTCCGGCACGCTGGCCCTCGACCCCCTGCAACGCTGAAGCGGCCATGACCGAACCCGATCTCTCTGGCACCGTCGAAGAGCTGGTCGCGCTGGGCACCCAGGCCGGCCTGGACGAAGCCCAGATCCGCGCCGAGGCCGCCGCCCTGGCCGCCGCCGCCACCAGCAACGCCCGAGGCGCGGCCGACGGTTGGGCCAAGGCCTTCGCCGCCCGGCCCGGCGGCTTCGACGCCGCCGCCCGCGCCGGTTCGACGTTCTCCAGCAAGGCCACGCCGGCGCTGGCCAAGCTGGTGGCCGAGCGGTCCAGCCAGGCCGAGGCCTACGCCCATGCGCTGGCACAGATCGCCTCTGCGGCCTGCTCGTTGGGGGATCCCACCTTGAGCACCGTCGGCAACGCCTCGGTGATCGCCGCCGCCCAGCTCGACACGGTCCTGCCCCCGCCGCCGGTCGAAGGACCGCCCGGTGACTTCGGCGCCGGTGGCACCAACCAACCGGCCACCAGCGGCCCGGGAGGGTCAGCGGCCGCTGCCACCCAGGCAGTCGCCGAGCAGGGCAAGACGGCACCTGCCGCTGAGCCGCCCAAGACGCTGGAGGAGCTGCTAGCCGAACTGGACGACTTGGTGGGACTCGACGGCATCAAGGACGAGGTCCGACACCAGGCGGAGGTCCTGCGGGTTGCCAACCTTCGTGCCGCCAAGGGGCTGGATGAGCCGCCACTGACCCGGCATCTGGTATTCGTGGGCAACCCGGGCACCGGCAAGACCACCGTGGCGCGGCTGGTGGCGGGCATCTACCGGGCGCTGGGCGTGCTGGAAGGCGGCCAACTGATCGAGTGCGACCGGTCCTCACTGGTGGCCGGCTACGTGGGCCAGACCGCTCTCAAGACCACCGAGGTGGCCAACCGGGCCATCGGCGGTGCCCTGTTCATCGACGAGGCCTACTCGCTGGCCCAGGACGACTTCGGCGCCGAGGCCATCGCCACCCTGGTCAAGCTCATGGAGGACCACCGCAAGGACCTGGTCATGATCGTGGCCGGCTACCCCGAGCCCATGGAGCACTTCATCAACGCCAACCCCGGACTCGAGAGCCGCTTTCGCCTCACCCTCAACTTCGAGGACTACACCGAGGACCAGCTGGTCGAGATCTTCACCAAGATCACCGACGAGTCCGACTTCACGCCGGCCGACGGCTGCATCGACACGCTCCGCCAGATCCTGACCCTCACGCCGCGCGACGCCGGCTTCGGCAACGGACGGTTCGTGCGGTCGCTGTTCGAGGCGGCGGTGGTCCGCCAGGCGTGGCGACTGCGGGACCAGACCGACCCCACCGTCGACCAGCTACGAGAGCTCACCGCCGACGACCTTGGCCCCCTCCCCGATACGTTGCACCCGCCCGAGGGAGCGGAGGGCCAGTGAGCGCCACCGCCCCGCCGCCTCCCGCCCCCGGCGCCCCCCGACCCGCTCCTCCGAACCCGGCCCGCGGCGCCCAGGTTCAGAACCGGCCGACCACCCGCCAAGTGGTGGCCCAGGCCACCCGCTCGGCCTTGGAGGGCACGCCGGGCACCATGCGCCTGCTGGGGGCCATCGCCATCGTGGCCTGCCTTCTGTTCGGCGTGCTGGCCTACGTCGGCGTCTCCAAGCGGGCCGACGCCTTGGCCGGCGCTCGGGCCGACGCCGCCCAGTTGGTGCGGGTCCAGGCCATCCGCACCAACCTGGTGGCGGCCGACGCCAACTTGACCAACGCCTTTCTGGTCGGCGGCCTGGAGCCGGCCGCGGCGCGGGCCGCCTACACCAACGGCATCAGCTCGGCGTCCAAGACCCTGGCCGTAGCTTCCGGCGTCAACGCAGACGACGCCGTCACGTTGCAGAAGGTCAACGATGTGATCACCACCTATACCGGGCTGGTCGAGGCGGCCCGCTCCAACAACCGGCAGGGCTACCCCATCGGCGCCGCTTACCTGCGCCAGGCCACCAACCTGCTGCGTGACCAAGCCCTTCCGGTGCTCGAACGGCTGGTGGCGACCGAGGAGCAGCGGGTCGACGACGCCTACTCCTCCAGCGCCAACGCGGTGATCTTCCTGGTGGTAGGGCTGGTGCTGGCCCTCGTCGCCCTCACCGTGTTGCTCGGCTTCCTGGCGGTGAGGACCCGGCGGTGGATCAACGTGCCCGTCGCCGTCGCGGCCATCGCCGTGCTGGCCGTCGGGTTGATCGCCCTAGTGCTCATGGCCGGCAGCCAGCACAAGGCCAACAACGCCCGCCAGGGCCCTTACCGCGAGACCGTCGCCCTGGCCACCGCCCGCATCGACGCCTTTGACGCCAAGAGCGCCGAGAGCCTGACCCTGATCGCCCGCGGCTCCGGCGACGCTTACGACAAGCGCTTCGACCAGCTGGCCGCCAACGCCCGCCTGGTCCTCTCCACCGTGGGTTCCCAGAGGGGCACCGAGCCGGCGGCCCCCTTCGACGACTACCTGAAGGTCCACGCGGCGATCCGCCAGGCGGACCAGAGCGGCAACTACGACCGGGCGGTGCAACTGGCCACCGCCGCCACGGTGACCGGCAGCCGCACCGCCAACGCGACCTTCACCTCCTTCGACAAGGCCTCGGCGGCGGCGTTGGCCGACCAGTCCAGCAACCTCCGCGACGAGCTGGGCGCGGCCCGAACTCCGCTGTTGGTGATCTCGTGGGTCACGCTGCTGGTGGGCTTGCTGGCGGCGGTGGCCACCTACCGGGGGGTCTCGACCAGACTGCGGGAGTACCGATGACGCCCTCCCGCTCCGCCCGACTCGTCCTGGTGCTCGCCGCCGTCGGCGCCGCGCTGGCGCTAGTGGCCGGCTGTGCGGGCGGCGGCGGCGGCGTCAGCCTGCCGACCAGCCCCACCTCCGGCCCTTCCACCCCGGCGGCGGCGGTGGCCACCGCCCCTGCGCCGGACTGCGGCGATCCCCGCCAGTCGTATTCACCGAGTCCTTCAACTTCGATCGGCACCATCGACCGGATCAAGCAGCGGGGCCGGCTGCGGGTGGCAGTGTCGGCCGACACCTTGCTGTTCGGGTTCCGCGACCCGATCACGGGGCAGCTCAAGGGCTTCGACATCGAGGTGGCCAAGGCGGTGGCCAAGGCCATCTTCGGTGACGACTCCAAGATCGACTACACGGTCGTCAGCTACGCCCAGCGCATCCCTGCGCTCATGAACGACCAGGTCGACCTGGTGGCCGACGTCATGACCATGAACTGCAAGCGCTGGGCCCAGATCAACTTCTCGTCCGAGTACTACACCGCCGGCCAGAAGTTCCTGGTCCGCAGCGACTCCCCCGCCACCAGCGTCAACGACCTGGGCGGCAAGAAGGTGTGCGCCGCCAACGGCTCCACCAACATCGACGAGCTCAAGAAGTACCCCGCACTAAAGGTCACGGGGGTCGATGACGTCAGCGACTGCATGGTGCTGTTCCAGCAGGGTCGGGTCGTGGCGGTCACCGGTGACGACACCGTGCTAGCCGGCTTCGTGAAGCAGGACCCCTACGCCAAGGTCATCGGCGACAGGATCACCGACGAGCCCTACGGGCTGGGCATCCGCAAGGAGAACGTGGACTTCGCCCGATTCGTCAACAGCGTGCTCGACGACATCCGCCAGAGCCGATGGACGCAGTTCTACGACCAGAACGTCAAGACGGCGTCGGACACCGGCCCCGACCCGCAGCCACCGCAGCCGCTGTACGGCCGGTGATCGCCGTGTCCTCGCCGCTGGCGCCGCCGCCCACCCCGCCGGGCTCGCTTACCGACCCGCCGACGGCGTCGGAGGTGCTGGCCTTCCTCGACGGGCTGAGGGTGTGGGGCGACGAGTTGCGCCAGGCGCTGGCCTCGCTCGACCGGCGGGCGCAGGTGGCGACCACGCCGGCGGCCTTCACCGCTGACCTCACCCTGGCGCTGTCGTTGTGGGAGTCGATCGACCGGCGCTACCAGGAGCTGGCGCAGGTCTGGGATAGCGGGCGGGTGCTGGCCAAGGAGCTGGCCCACATCGCCCAACTGCTGTGGGGGCGGTTGCCGGACGCGCTGGGCAACCCGTCGGCGTTCTCGCTGAGCGAGGCGACCCGCCTCGCCTCCGCCCTAGAGGACCGCCTCGACGGTCAGCTCGACGCCGACGCCATCGCCGGGTCCGGCGCCGCCGACCGCATCGGCCCCTTGCGCGAGACCCTGGACCGCTGCCGCCAGGTGGCCGAGACGTTGGGGCGCCGTTGCGGTGAGGCCGACGAGCTGGCCGCACAGCTCGACGCCGCCCTGGCCGCCGGCGGTGGCCCGGCGGTGGCCGGTGCCGCCATCAGCCGCCTGGCCGACGCCGGCGAACGGCTGGAGCGCGACCTCATCAAAGAGACGGCGTTACGGACATCGGTGCAGTCCGAGTCCGCCGGGCTGGCCGCCCGCATCGCCGGCTTGCAAGTGATCGAGCAGCAGGTCCGAGCCGCTGCCGACGAGTGCCGGCAGAAGATCGTCGGACCTCCCCGCATCGCCGTACCCGACGTCACCGTCCTGGGTCCCGTACCCGAGATACCCGACGGCCCGCAGGAGCAGGGCGCCTGGCACGCCGCCGAGGCGCGCCTCGACGCCTACCGGGCACGGGTCGACCAGGTGGCGGCCGCGCTGGCCGAAGCAGGCCGGCGGTTCCAGGCCCCGCTGAACGAACGGGCCGAGCTGCGGGGCCTGATCGAGGCCTACCGGGCCAAGGCCGGCGCCCGCGGCAAGGCCGAGGACCCGACCCTCGAAGCAGCCTTCGAGCAGGCCCGCGCCGTGTTGTGGCACGCCCCCTGCGACCTGGCCGCCGCCCGGCCGCTGGCCGCTGCCTACGAGAGGGCCGTGCAGCAGTCCTTGGGCAACGCCCGATCCCCAGTTTCGGAGGACCGATGATGGCCGAGGCCTGCACGCAGCCGGGCTGCACCGGGACCATCGAGGACGGCTACTGCAACGTCTGCGGCAGCCCGGCCGCCAGCGCCGCCCCGGCCGCCGCCCACGGTCCGGGCGGCTACGCGGCGTCCGCCCCTGCCGCCGGCGAGGGACAGCCCTGCACCCAGCCCGGCTGCACCGGCACCTTCGAGGACGGCTACTGCAACGTCTGCGGTACCCCGGCCGGCGCCAGTGATGCGTCGCCCTCGACACGCTCCGCCAGCAGCCTGCCCGGCGGACCGTCGTCCATGTCGGCCGGCGCCGGCGGCGCCTCTTCTCGCTTGCAGAGCTCGCCCATCGGTTCAGCTCGCGGGGGTGCCTCGCATCCGACCCGGCGGCTAGGCACGACGCGCACCCAGTCCCGCAAGCTCGGCGCCGGCATCACCGTCATCCCCTCGGCGCCGGTCCCTGATCCCCGCTCGGTCATCATGGCCGACGCCCAGGTCGCCGAGGAGAAGCGCTTCTGCTCCAAGTGCGGCTCGCCCGTCGGCCGTACCCGAGACGGAAAACCCGGCCGCGCCACCGGCTTCTGCCCCAAGTGCCGCACCGAGTTCTCCTTCGAGCCCAAGCTCCGGGCCGGGGACCTGGTGGGAAGCCAGTACGAGGTCGTCGGCGCTCTGGCCCACGGTGGCCTCGGTTGGATCTACCTGGCGCGGGACAAGAACGTGTCGGACCGCTGGGTGGTGCTCAAGGGGCTGCTCAACACGGGCGACGTCGACGCCTACCAGGCGGCGGTGGCCGAACGGCAGTACTTGGCACAGGTGCAGTTCCCGCTGATAGTCGAGATCTACAACTTCGCCCTCCACGAGGGCGCCGGCTACATCGTCATGGAGTACGTGGGCGGCAGCTCGCTCAAGCAGATCCTCAAGGCGCGGATGCAGGCCAACGGCGGCCGCTACGACCCCTTCCCCGCCGACCAGGCCATCGCCTACATCGTGGAGATCCTGCCCGCCTTCGCCTACCTGCACAGCCAGGGCCTGCTCTACTGCGACTTCAAGCCGGACAACATCATCCAGTCCGGTGACTCGGTCAAGCTGATCGACCTGGGAGGGGTCCGCCTGGCCGACGACGACCAGAGCGCCATCTACGGAACGACCGGGTTCCAGGCCCCCGAGGTCGCCGCCGTCGGCCCGAGCATCGCTAGCGACGTGTTCACCATCGGGCGCACCCTGGCCGTGCTGGCCATGGAGTTCCGCGGCTACCAGTCCACCTACGTCGACCGCTTGCCGCCGGTCGATGAGACGCCCCTGTTCCAGCGCTACGACTCGCTGTACCGGGTGCTGGCCAAGTCGACCGCCCCCAACCCCAACGACCGGTTCCAGACCGTCGATGAGCTGCGTGACCAGCTGCTGGCCGTGCTGCGCGAGGTGGTGGCCGCCGACGGTCCTGGAGGCGCCGCCCGGCAGTCGACCCCGTCGCCGCTGTTCGGGCCGCCCACCCCCTCGGGCGCCACCCTCGACTGGGACGAGCTGCCGGCGCTGGTGGTCGACCAGTCGGACCCAGCCGCGCCCTGGCTGGCGGGGGTCTCGGTGTCGGACCCGTTGCAACGCCTCCAGGCCTTGGACAGCCCGCCGCAGGAGACGATCGAGGTGAAGCTGGCCCGGGTGCGGACCGCCATCGACGCCGCCTCCTTCGACACCGCCACCGCCGAGATCGGCGAGATCCTGACCGACGATCCGTGGGAGTGGCGGGCGGTGTGGCTCGACGGGGTGGCCGGACTGGCCCAGGGCGACGCCGACCGGGCCACCGCCTCGTTCAACACGGTGCTCAGCCAGGTCCCCGGCGAGCTGGCTCCCAAGCTGGCGCTGGCGCTGGCCTGCGAGCGGACCGGCCAACTCGAGGTGGCCAAGGGCCTGTACCGGACCTGCGCCATCGTCGACGCGAGCTACACCACGGCGGCGGCGTTCGGGCTCACCCGGATCCACGTGGCTGAAGGGGATCTCGACGCCGCCCTGGCCGCCCTCGACCTGGTCGGACCCACCAGCAGCTCCTACGTGAGCGCCCGCCGCACCCGCGCCGACCTCCTGGCCAGCAGTGGGCGAGGCCTGCCGGCGCTGGCCGACGCCTACGCCAGCGTGGAGAAGGTGCCGCTCGACGCCCACGACCGCCAGACCATGTTGGTCAAGGTGCTGACGCTGGCTCTGGAACAGGTTCGGGGCCACGGGCGCGACGACCCCGGCACCCGCATCGCCGGGGTTCCCGCCACCGAGAAGGACCTGCGCAGCGGCGCCGAGGCGGCTTACCGCCACCTGGCCGCCGTCACCGACGATCCCGCCCGCCGCGTCGACCTGGTCGACCGGGCCAACGCCATCCGCCCGAGGACCCTCGTATGACCCAAACGACAGCGACGTGCCCGCACTGCGGCGAACCGGTCGGAGCGGCCGACGAGTTCTGCGAGAGCTGCGGCAACGACCTGAACGGCCCGGGCCCGGCCGCTCCTGAGGCGCCGGCTGCCGGTGAGGGGCTGGACCAGCCGCCGCCCGCCGGGTCGCCGGCCGCCGAGGTCGGTGATCAGTCGGCGCGGACGCACCTGATCACACCACCGGGAGCGACAGAGTCAGAACCCGCCGGCGGCGGCGAACCGGTCGCCGCCGGACCGGAGTTCGGGCCTTGCGCGTCGTGTGGCGGCGAGGTCGGCGCCGACGGGTGGTGCACCGTCTGCGGGGCCCGCGCCGCCAACGGCCGTGACCATGTCGTCGAGCAACCCAGCCCGACCGTCGCCGGCGTCAGCGACCGCGGCAAGGTCCACACGCGCAACGAGGACTCGTGCGCCCTGGCCGCCGACGGCGACTGGGCGGCGCTGGTCGTCTGCGACGGCGTGACCTCCTCAACCGACAGCGACGTCGCCTCCCTGGCCGCGGCCCGGGCGGCGCGCGACGTGCTGGTCGCCGCTCGCCGCCCCAGCGACGCCGACCCGGCCGGACGCGACGAGCACTGGTCGCAGCAGCTCAAGGCGGCGGCCGAGGCCGGCGGCGAAGCCGCCACCGCGGCGGCGCAGACCGTCGGGAACTCCGACAACCCACCGTCGTGCACGTTCGTGGCCGCCGTCGCCGACGGTGAGGTCATCACCGCCGCGTGGGTCGGGGACAGCCGGGCGTACTGGCTGGCCGACGACGGCGCCGCCGAGCAGCTCTCGGTCGACGATTCCTGGGCCACCGAGCAGGTCCGCCACGGCGTGGTCAAGGAGGTGGCCGAGGCCGACTCCCGGGCCCACGCCATCACCCGCTGGCTGGGCGTCGATGCCCCCGAGGTCGATGCCCCCACCGCGACCACCACCGCCCCGGGGCCGGGTTGGCTGCTGGTGTGCAGCGACGGTCTGTGGAACTACTGCTCCGGCGCCTCCGAACTGGCCCACCTGCTGGCGTCGCAGGCCGGCACCCCCGCCTTGACCGGCGACCAGGAGCCCGGCGACACGCCGGCCGGCGTCCGCCAGACGGGGCCGGCCCTGGGCGACGATCCCCTGGCCCTCTCCGAGGCGCTGGTCGACTGGGCCAACCGGCAGGGCGGCCACGACAACATCACCGTCACCCTGGCCCGCATCGTCCCGGTCGCTGGCACCGCCACCCCCTCTTCCGAAGGAGCTTCCTGATGGCCACCTGGACCGCCGAGGTCTTCCAGAACGAGTACCTGCCCGACGGTGCCACCGACGTTCACGCCATCGTCACGGTGACCTGCGCCGATTCGGGTACGGCCGGCGGTGGTGCCGCCGACGACAGCCGCGGGGCCGCCGAGGCCATCATCATCGATTGCTCGGGGTCCATGGCCAGCCCCAACGCCAAGATCGTGGCCGCCCGCCAAGCGGCCGCCACCGCCGTCAACGCCCTGCAGGACGGCACGTGGTTCACCGTCATCGCCGGCATGGGCCTCCCGCAGCCGATCTACCCGCCCAGCCCCGGCATGGTGCAGGCCGACCGGCGAACCAGGGCCGAGGCCAGCCGGGCGGTCGCCGGCCTGCAGGCCAGCGGCGGAACGGCCATCGGCCGCTGGCTGCTGGCCGCCTACGAGGTGTTCAACGCCGTACCCGCCCAGCAACGCCACGCCATCCTGCTGACCGACGGCAAGAACGAAGGCGAGTCACCCGAAGTGCTGACCGCCGCCGTCCAACAAGTGACCGGCGTGTTCCAGTGCGACTGCCGCGGGGTGGGAACCGACTGGGACGTCGCCGAGCTTCGGCCGATCGCCAACGCCCTGCTCGGCACCGTCGACTTGATCGCCGACCCCGCCGACATGGCCGCCGACTTCGAGCAGATGATCCAGACGGCCATGGGCCGCGGGGTCGCCGATGCCAAGCTCAAGGTGTGGGCGCCGCAGGGCTCCCAGGTGTTGTTCGTGCGGCAAGTGGCTCCGACCATCGAGGAGCTGACCGACCGCCGCCGCGCGGTGACGCCGCTCATCTCCGAGTTCCCCACCGGGGCGTGGGGCGACGAGTCCCGCGACTACCACGTCGCCGTCAAGGTGGGGGCCAAGCCGGTCGGCTCCGAGCAGCTGGCGGCTCGGGTGCAGCTGGACGTGGACGGTCAGGTCGTGGCCCAGGGACTGGTCAAGGCGCGGTGGTCCGACGACAGCGCCCTCACCACCCGCATCAACCCGGCGGTGGCGCACTACACCGGCCAGGCCGAGTTGGCCGAGGTCATCCAGGACGGGCTGGCGGCCAAGGCCGCCGGCGACGAGGAGACCGCCACCCTCAAGTTGGGCCGGGCGGCCAAGCTGGCCGCCGATACTGGTAACGAGGAAGCCACCACGCGGCTGAAGAAGGTGATCGACATCGAGGACGCCGACACCGGCACCGTGCGGCTCAAGCGCGACGCGTCAAAGCTGGACGAGATGGCCCTCGACACCAGCTCCACCAAGACCACCCGGGTGAAGCGGTGACCGCCGCCACCTGCCCCAACGGGCACAGCTCGGCCACCGACGACTTCTGCGACGTGTGCGGTGCGCCCATAGAGACGGCGGGCGCAGGAGCGGCACCCTCCGGTTCGCCGCCGAGCAGCCTCGATCTCGACCCATCCCCCGGCACGGGCGGCGAAACTGCCAGTGGCGGTGCCGACTGCCCGAACTGCGGCTCGCAGAACCTGCCCGACGCCCTGTTCTGCGAGAATTGCGGGTACGACTTCGCCACCGGCCAGCTCCCGCCTCCGGTGGCGCCGAGCATCGACCCCGTCTCCGGCGTGCTGGTGCCGCCGGGCGGCGTCTCGTCTTCGAGCCCAGCACCATCGCCGGCACCCAACCTGGCCGACATCGACTGGGTGGCGGAGATCTGGGTCGACCCCGACTGGTTCAACTCCCAGCAGGCCGAGGGAACGTGCCCCACCAGCGGGTTGCCGCAGATCGTCCCGCTGGCCGCCGTTACCGTCACCATCGGCCGGCGGTCCAAGAGCCGGGGACTGGACCCCGAGATCGACGTCAGCACCGACGGCGCCATCTCCCACCGTCACGCCGAACTGAGCCGATCCGGTGAGCAGTGGAGCGTGAAGGACCTGGGTTCCACCAACGGCACCTACGTCGGCAAGCCCGACGGCACCTACCCCTCCGACCCGTTGCCGCCCAACGAGGGCCACCAGTTGGCCGACGACGAACGGGTTTACCTGGGGGCATGGACGCGCGTGGTGGTCCGCAAGGCCACCGCCGAGGAGAAGTCCGGGCCGCCGCCGGCCTGACTGCGACCCGGCCATGGCCCCCACCGAACGGATCGTCGTCGAAGGACTGGGCCGGCTGCCCCAGTTCGCCCATGCCGGGCTGACCGACACCGCCGTCTTCGTGTCCGGCACGCTCGGCACCCATGGCGACAGGCTGGAACTGGTCGGCGGCGGCGTGGGCCCGGAGACCACCCAGGCGCTGTCCAACATCGGCCGAATCCTGGCCGCCGCCGGGGTGACCTGGGACGAGGTGGCCAAGGTCAACGTCTGCCTGGCCGACATGGCCGACGCCCCAGCCATGAACGACGCCTACGGCACCTTCTTCACCGGCACCCCGCCGGCCCGCATGACGGTCGGGGACGTGGCCTTGGCTCTGGGCGCCAGGGTCGAGATCGAATGTGTGGCCCAACGACCGACGCCCAGCCACCCGGGCCCGACGCCGGTGACGGCCGGCGCCGAAGCCCCGCCGCGGACGACGGGCACCGTCGAGCGCGACGGCGAGTCGCTGCACTTCGAGGTGGTCGGCCGAGGTGGCGAACGCGCCAGCGATGCGGTGCCGCTGGTGCTCAGCCACGGCGCCGGTGGCAACCACGCCGCCTGGTTCCAGCAGGTCGCCCACTTCGCCCGGGACCGCACCGTCGTCGTCTGGGACCACCGCGGCTACGGGCGCTCCACTGATCACGCCGATCGCTCGGGCCCGCAGGTGGCCGTCGGTGACCTACTGGCCGTACTCGACCACCTCGGGATTGAACGGGCCGACCTGGTGGGTCAGTCCATGGGCGGCTGGACGTCGGTGGGCGCGGCCCTGCAACGGCCGGGACTGGCCCGCACCCTGGTCCTGGCCGACACGCTCGGAGGCATCACGTCTGAGACGATCGAGGCGGCGCTGATCGACCGGCCCCTCGCCACCCTGCCGACCGAGGACACCCTCGGCTCCCACCCCGCGCTCGGGCGGCCGTTCTCCGCTCATCGGCCCGAACTGGCTCACCTGTACCAGATGCTCGGGCGCATGGGCACGGCCGACCCAGCGGTCATCCTCCCCCGGCTTCTGGCCGTCACCCACGACGCCGCTGAGGCCGCCCGGCTGACCATGCCGGTGCTGTGCATCGTCGGTGACGCCGACCCGCTGTTCCCACCGGCCGCCGTTCGGGCCCTGGCCGACATGCTGCCTGACGCCCGGGTCGTCGAGGTGACCGGCTGCGGCCACTCCCCCTACTTCGAGAGCCCCGCCATGTGGAACGCGGTGGTCCACCACTTCCTCACCGAGGTGCAAACCGGGTAGATCGAGCCGGCCAACGAGAGCGCCAAGGCGATTGGACCTGCGCCGCCGGCCTCTCTATATTCTCGGCCGGCTGGGCGGTTGAGATCCATCGGATCCGCCGCCGATGGGGCTCCCGCCCAGCCACCTAAACGGCCCTCGGCGGCACGAGCGGGACACTCTGGGGTCCTCGCCGACACGGCTGCTGGTATTGGATCTGCGGACCTAGCATCGCCGGCGGGACGAAGAAGGGAGAGCCCTATGGCCACAGGCACGATGACGGGGGATGAGCGCGAGGCGTTCTTGGCTGACGTCCACGTCGGCATCCTGGCGGTCGACGAACCGGGGCGGGGTCCGTTGGCCATGCCGGTCTGGTACCAGTACCAAGACGGAGAGGTGCTCATTGGCATGGATGGTGAGTCACTGAAGGCTCGCCTGCTGCGGGCCGCCGGTCGAGCCACATTGACCGTGCAGACCGAGGTTCCCCCGTACATGTACGCCAGCGTCGAAGGGCCGGTCTCGGTCGACGTCACGCCGCGGGACACCTTTCAGATGGCCAGCCGCTACCTGGGGCCGGAGCTGGGCCGGTGGTACGCCGACAACAATCCCAACACCGACCAATCGGTGCTGGTCCACCTGGTGCCAGAGCATTGGCGGACGATGGACTTCTCCAAGACGCTGCCCAGCCAGTAGGCGCCGGTTCGGGCGGCGGTGCAGGGGCGGCGGCGTTCGAGTGAGATGGAGCCGGTAAGCCCCTGTGAACGGAGACGGCATGAACGCACACGGCACGGCCCCCAATCGCTGGGTGTACTCCTTCGACGAGCTCGAAGACGCTCGGGCGGACTGCGGTGACGAGTGGGACGCGGTCCGCGGACTGCTCGGCGGCAAGGGAGCGAACCTGGCCGACATGGCCGCGCTCGGAGTGCCGGTGCCGCCGGGCTTCACCATCACCGCCGCCGCTTGCAACGCCTACACCGCCGCCGGCGGTCAGGTTCCGCACGGGATGTGGGACCAAGTCGATGACGCCCTCAAGAACGTGGAGAAGGCCACCAGCAAGGGCTACGGCGACCCGGCCAACCCGCTGCTGGTGTCGGTGCGCTCCGGCGCCAAGTTCTCGATGCCGGGGATGATGGACACCGTCTTGAACGTCGGCCTCAACGACGAGACGGCCGAGGGGATGATCGCCAAGACCGGCGACGCCCGCTTCGTGTACGACTCCTACCGGCGGCTGGTGCAGATGTTCGCCACGGTCGTCCTGGGCTGCAGCAGTGAGCCCTTCGAGCACGTCCTTCGCGACCACCGCCGCCTCGCTGGGGTGGACAACGACGCCGACCTCCCGGCCGACGTGCTGCAGGGCACCGTCGACTCGTTCAAGGACCTGGTGGCCAGGCTGGCGCCGCGGGCCTTCCCGGTCGATCCCGTCGAGCAGCTGCGGTTGGCCGTCGAAGCGGTCTTCGGCAGCTGGAACTCCCGCCGGGCCGCCGACTACCGGCGCGCCGCCAACATCGCCGACGACCTCGGGACCGCCGTCAACATCGTGGCCATGGTGTACGGCAACACCGGTTCTGGTTCGGCCACCGGCGTGGTGATGTCGCGAGATGCCATGACCGGTGAGAACTGCATCGAAGGTGACTTCCTGATCAACGCCCAGGGCGAGGACGTGGTGGCCGGCAACCGCCCCACCCAGCCCATCGCCGAGCTCAGCACCGAGATGCCCGAGGTCGGCGCCCAGCTCGGTGAGGTCGTGGCCCGGCTCGAGCAGCACTACGGCGACATGCAGGACGTCGAGTTCACCGTCGAGGACGGCCAGCTCTGGCTCCTGCAGACCCGGACGGCCAAGCGGACGGCTCAAGCGGCGGTGCGCGTCGCCGTCGACCAGGCCAACGAAGGGCTGATCACCGAGCAGGCGGCCGTATCCAGGGTCACCCCCCAGCAGATCGAAGTGTTCCTCCACCCCCAGTTCGCGCCCGACAACGTCGACACCAACGCACCGCTGACCCGGGGGCTGAACGTGTCGCCGGGAGCGGCGGTCGGCGTGGTCGCCCTCGACCCTGACCTGGCTCAACGGTGGGCGGCGGAAGGGCGCGAGGTGCTGCTGGTGCGGCCGGAGACCAAGCCCGACGACGTCCACGGCATGCTCGCCGCCGTCGGCATCCTGACCAGCAGCGGCGGGCGCACCAGCCACGCCGCCCTGGTGGCCCGCCAGTTCGGCAAGCCGGCGGTGACTGGAGCCAGCGACATCGACATCGACATGGCGGGGCGCGCCCTTTCCATCAAGGGCACCCTGGTGCAGGAGGGCGAGTGGCTCTCGATCGACGGCACGACCGGTGACGTGTTCCTGGGGCGGGTCGCCACCGTCGAGCCCGACCTGGACAACCAGTGGCTCGCCACGCTGCTGGGCTGGGCCGACGGGTTCCGCCGGCTCGAGGTGCGGGCCAACGCCGACGAACCCGAGGACGCCGAACGGGCCCGCGCCTACGGCGCCACCGGCATCGGCCTGTGCCGCACGGAGCACATGTTCTTCGACCCGGAACGGTTGCCGATCGTGCAGCGGATGATCACCGCGCCGACCCTGGTCGAGCAGCGCGAGGCCATCGACGCCCTACTCGACTTTCAGCGCGGTGACTTCGCCGGACTGTTCCGGGCCATGGACGGGCTTCCCGTCATCATCCGCCTCCTCGACCCGCCTCTGCACGAGTTCCTGCCGGCGGGCGAGGAGCTGCGCCGGACCATCTCCGACCTGCAGATCCGCTTGGTCCACGCCGCCGACCTCGCCACGGTCGAGTCGCTGGTCACCCAGCTGTCCGAGACGCGAGCGCTCCTGGACCGGGTGGACGCCCTGCACGAGACGAACCCCATGCTCGGCCTGCGCGGCGTTCGCCTCGGGCTGCGGATGCCGGAGCTGACCCGCATGCAGGCGAGGGCCATCTTCGAAGCGGCCATCGAGGTCGCCGATGAGGGAGGTGACCCCCGGCCGGAGATCATGATCCCGCTGGTCAGCCACGCCAACGAGCTGGTCCGGCAGCGCCAGCACATAGAAGACGTGGCCCGGACTGTCCTTGCCGGCCGCGACCTCCACTACCAGATCGGAACGATGATCGAGGTGCCCCGAGCGGCCCTCACCGCCGAGCAGATCGCCGAGCACGCCGACTTCCTGTCCTTCGGCACCAACGACCTGACCCAGACCACTTTCGGCATCAGTCGCGATGACGCCGAGGCGGCCTTCCTGCTCGACTACCTGGCCGGCGGCATCCTGCCGCAGAACCCGTTCGCCTCGATCGACGGTGACGGGGTCGGGCGGCTCATGCGCATAGCACTCGAAGGGGCGCGCACCGCCCGGCCGGACATTGGGACCGGGGTGTGCGGCGAGCACGGCGGCGACCCGGCGTCGATCGCCATGTGCCACGACATGGGTCTCGACTACGTGAGCTGCTCCGCCTACCGGATCCCGGTGGCGCGCTTGGCCGCCGCCCACGCCGCCCTAGCCGAGACTTGAGACCTTCAACCCGACTCGAACCGACCGATCTGGGAGCTCCCATGGACCAAGTCACACCCGAGCAGTTCCGAGAGGTGCTCGGCCACGTCCCCACCGCGGTGGTCATCGTCACCGCCGACGGCAGCAGTGGGCCGGTCGCCATGGCCATCGGGTCATTCGTCTCGGTGTCGCTCGAACCGCTGCTGGTCGGTTTCCTGCCGGCCAAGACCTCGTCGAGCTGGCCGGCGATCCGCGACACCGGGCACTTCTGCGTGAACGTCCTGGCCGACGACCAGCGCCACCTCAGCGGAACCTTTGCCAGCAAGGGCGGTGACAAGTTCGCCGGCGTGAAGTGGCAGCCAGGACCGTCGGGTTCCCCGGTGCTCGACGGCTGCGTCGCCTGGATCGACTGCGAGATCGACCGCGAGGTCGACGCCGGTGACCACGTGCTGGTCCTTGGCGAGGTCACGTCTCTCGAAGTGGCGCGCGACGCCCACGCCCTGGTCTTCCACCGCGGTGACTACACCAGCACCGCCGCCGCCGCACTCGTCGAAGGCGAGGGCTGACGCATCAGGGGGCGGCGCCTATGGCGTGGGCGCCGCCGTCGACGTGCACGATCTCCCCGGTGGTCGCCGGCCACCAATCCGAGAGCAGGCTGACCACGGCGCGGGCTGCCGGCCCGGGGTCCTCGACCGACCATCCGAGCGGCGCCCGTTCGGCCCACACCTCCTCGAAGCGAGCAAAGCCGGGGATGCTCCGGGCCGCCACCGTCCGCAGCGGGCCAGCCGCCACCAGATTCACCCGCACGCCGTCGCCGCCGAGGTCACGGGCCAAGTAGCGCGACGCCGATTCGAGCGCCGCCTTGGCCACTCCCATCCAGTCATAGGCCGGCCAGGCCAGCCGGGCGTCGAAGTCGAGGCCAACGATCGAGGAGCCAGGCCGCAGCAGGGGGCGCACGGCCTTGGCCAGCGAGACCAGCGAGTACGCCGACGCGTGCAAGGCGGTCGCGACGTCGTCCCACCCGGCGGCCAGCACGCCCTCGGGTTGGCCGAGGCACAGCTCGGGGGCGAAGCCGATGGCGTGGACCACGCCGTCGAGCCGCTCGATCCGTTCACCCAGAACATCGGACAGTGCTGCCAGGTGGTCGGCGTCGGTGACGTCCAGCTCGTGGACCTCGACGGGCCGGGGCAGGCGCTTGGCGCTGCGCTCCGTGATCGAGCGGGCCCGACCGAAGGAGGTGAGCACCACCTCGGCGCCCTGTTCCTGGGCCAGCTTGGCGCAGGTGAAGGCGATGGACGATGGCGTCAGCACGCCGGTGATCAGCACCGTTCGGTCAGCCAACAGCATGGGGTCTCCTTGGATCGGATAGCTCGGTTCCACTCAGCACGGGGTGTTGGCGTGGCGCCGGTTCGGGACGCGCCGTTGCTTGGTCGAGAGTCGCCGGAGAGCGGCGGCGACCTCGGCGCGGGTGGCCGACGGCTCCACCACCTTGTCCACGTACCCGCGCTCCACCGCCAGCCGGGGAGTGCAGAACTGCTGCTCGTAGTCGTCTTCCAGCTCGAGTTGCCGCGCCGCCGGGTCGGTGGACGCGGCCACGTCGCCGCGGTTCAGGATGGCCACGGCACCACGGGCGCCCATGACGGCGATCTCGGCTTGGGGCCAGCACAGCACCACATCGCTGCCGATGCCCTTGGAATCCATGACGATGTACGCCCCGCCGTAGGCCTTGCGCACGACCACGCAGATGCGGGGAACGGTGGCAGCGGCGTAGGCGTGCACCAACTCGGCGCCGTGGCGGATCATCCCCCGCCATTCGAGATCGCGGCCCGGTTCGAAGCCCGGCGTGTCGACAAAGGTGAGCAACGGCAGGTTGGCGCTGTCCGCGCCCTGCACGTGCCGAGCGGCCTTGCTCGACGCCGCGATGTCCAGGGTTCCGGCCCGGTGGCAGGGCTGGTTGGCGATCAGCGCCACCGGCCGGCCGGAGACGGTGGCGTAGGCAGTGACCACGTTGGCGGCGTGGTCCGGGTAGACCTCCAGCAGGCTGCCGCCGTCGACCACGTCGGCCAGCACCCGCCGGACGTCGTAGGCGATCCGGCGCCCGGCCGGGACGGCAGCGACAGCTTCGAGGCACGGCCGCTCGTCGGGGTCGCTGGTGGTGTGGTGGGGCGGCGGGACCATGTGGTTGTCGGGCAGGTAGGAGAGCAGCTCGGCCAGCAGGGCGACAGCCTCGGCCTCGTCAGAGGCCAACAGGGTGGCTAGGCCCGACATGCGGGCGTGGACGCCGCCCCCACCAAGCTCATCGGGGGTGATGGCCATCCCCGTAGTAGCGGCCACCGCCGCCGGCCCGTTCACATAGGCCGACGCGCCGCGAGTGAACACCACGTGGTCGACCAGCCCGAACAGCGGGGCCAGACCGCCGTGACAGGGGCCGCTGACCGCCAGCAGCAGCGGCACTACTCCTGACAGGGCCGCGGCCCTTTGAGCGACCCGCCCCCAGGCGCCCAGCGCGCCGAGTTCGGTCGGGCGCATGTGGATGCTCTCGATGACGCCCACCGCCGGCACGCCCAGATCCCCGGCCAGCTCTAAGGTGCGCAACACCACCTCGGCTCCGGCGATACCCGCCCCTTCGGACCCAGTGGTCCGTTCGATCTCCCCGGCCAGGCGGAACCAGGCGACCGTCCGGCCGCCCAGCTCCACCAGCGCGGCGGCGGTTTGGCCAGGCCGACCAGTGCCGATGTCGGTGGGACGGACCTCGGCGTCGATCACCCGTTGCCGTTGGCCGGCGGCAGCAGCAACAGGCTGGCGTTGTGCCCGCCGAACCCGAATGAGTTGGACAGCGCTGGTCCCGGGCCGACCTGGCGCGGGCTGCCGGCCACGACGTCGATGGCGACGTCAGGGTCGCCAGCCGCGAAGTTGGCGGTCGGTGGCACCAGGCCGGTGCGGGCGGTTTCCAGCGCCACCACCGCTTCGACGGCCCCGGCGGCGCCCACCAGATGACCGGTGACGCCCTTGCTCGAAGTGACTGGCAGCGCCGCCGCCCCGAAGACCTTGGTGAGCGCCTCGGCCTCGGCCCGGTCGTTCAGCGGCGTCGACGTTCCATGGGCGTTGACATGGCTGACGGCGGTCGGATCCACGCCGGCGTCGGCCAGCGCCTCCTGCATGCACGCCACCGCACCGGACCCGTCAGGTGACGGGGCGGTGATGTGGTGGGCGTCGCAGGTTCGGCCGTAGCCGGCGATCTCGCCCAGGATGGTGGCGCCCCGGCTCACCGCCCGCTCCCACTCTTCGAGCACGAAGAAGGCGGCGCCTTCACCCATCACGAACCCGTCGCGGTCCACGTCGAAGGGCCGCGACGCGGCGGCGGGGTCGTCGTTGCGAGCGCTGAGCGCACCCATGCGGGAGAAGGCGGCCAGCGCCGTCGGGGTGATGGTCGACTCGGTGCCGCCGGCCACGGCGGCGTCGGCCCGTCCGGCGCGGATGAGCTCGACGGCCTCGCCAATGGCGTTGGCCCCCGAGGCGCAGGCGGTGGCCACGCACAGGCTGGGACCGTTGAAACCGTGGGTGAGCGAGATTAGGCCGGCGGCGGCGTTGGCCATCATCATCGGGATCAGCATCGGGCTGACCCGCGACGGCCCGCGTTCCAACCGGACCTGGATCTGGGACTCAAGGGTGGTGATGCCCCCAACCCCCGTGCCGGCGATGACCGCCACCCGGGCTGGATCGGTCCCGAGTTCCCCCGCCTGGCCGAGTGCTTCGGCGGTGGCCACCAACGCCATCTGGGCGTTGCGATCGGTACGGCGCGACTCCTTGCTGCCCAGCACGCTGGAGGGGTCGAAGTTCGGCACCTCGCAGGCAAAGCGAACCGGCAGCTCCTGAGCGTCGAAGGCGGCGATCGGCGCCGCGCAGCTCACGCCGGCGGCGGCGGCCGCAACCAGTGCCTCAACGCCGCTCCCGGCCGGCGAGACCGCTCCCGTGCCGGTGATCGCCACCCGGCGCCGTGGTTGTTCGCCGCTCATGTCGGAGCCGAATCGAGTTGGGCCATCACCAGGTCGACGGCGCTGCCGACCGTCTTGACGTCCTCGAGCTGCTCCTCGGGGACTTCGATGTCGAACTTGTCCTCGAGGGCCATGACTAGCTCGGTTAGATCGAGGCTGTCGGCCTCGAGGTCGGTGCCGAACTCGGCCTCCTCGACCACCTGGTCGGGTTGCACGTCGAGCAGCTCGACCGATGCTTCACGTACGGCTTCGAGGACAGTTGATCGTTCCATGGTGTTGCTCCTGGTTTCGTTGGTGGTGGAGAGGTTGCCGGGAAGGGGATTCTGTGCGGGTTCAGTGGCCCATGCCGAGGCCGCCGTCGACGGGCAGCACCGCGCCGGTGATGAAAGCGGCTTCTTCAGAGGTTAGGAAAGCGACGGCAGCGGCCACCTCTTGGCTGGCCCCCAACCGTCCGAGCGGCACTGTTGCCGCCAGCTGCTCGCGCCGCTCGGCGCTGAGGGCGCCCAACATGTCGGTGTCGATCGGGCCGGGCGCCACGATGTTGCTGGTGATGTGGCGCGGCGCCAGCTCGCGCGCCAGGGCGCGAGCGAAGCCGACCTGGCCGGCCTTGGCGGCGGCGTAGTTGGCCTGGCCGGCCGACCCGCTGAGCCCCACGACCGACGAGATGGTGACGATGCGCCCCCAGCGGGCCCGCATCATGCCCGGCACCACCTGCCGGGTCAGGTGGTAGGTGCCGTCCAGGTTGGTGGCCAGGACCGATCGCCACCGTTCGGGAGACATCTTGGCCAGCAGACCGTCACCGGTGGCGCCGGCCCCGTTGACCAGGATGGTCACCGGACCGAACGCCGCCTCCACCGATTGGCACGCGGCCTTGACCGACGCCGGGTCGGTCACGTCGAGTTCGACGCCGACGGCGTCCCCGCCGGCCCGGGTGATCTCCTCGACCACCTCGTCGTTGACGGCCGCCGTCCGCGAGGCAACGGCGACGCAGTGGCCGGCGCCGGCCAGAGCCAGCGCGCAGGCGCGCCCGATGCCGCGGGAGCCCCCCGACACCAGGGCCGTCCGCCGTTCCCGACCATCTGCTGCGGGAACGTTGGCCATGTCGGCGCTCACCGTCCCCACCGCAGCACGAGGCTGCCCCACGACAGACCGGACCCGATGGCGGTGAGCAGCACGATGTCTCCAGTGCTGAGCAGGCCCTCGTCGGCGGCCTCGGCCAGGGCCATGGGCACAGAGGCGGCCGACGTGTTGCCGACCCGGTCGAGGTTGACCTTCACCCGCTCCGGGCCGACGCCGAGCTTCGCCGCCAGGTGGTCGATGATGCGCTGGTTGGCCTGGTGCGGGACCAGCAAGTCGACGTCACCAGGGGTTAGTCCAGCGTGGTCCAGGGCCAGCCGGCAGGAGGCGACCAGGTGGCGGGTGGCTTGCCGAAAAACCTCCCGCCCGTCCATGTGCAGGTAGCGCTGCCCGGCGGGCACCTCGAGGTGGCGGCGACCGGTCCCGTCGGTGCCGAAGTCGAGCCCCAGCAGTCCCGGGCCGGAAGCCGGGTCGCCGCCCTCAGCCGCTGGCGGCGCTAGCACCACGGCGCCGGCGCCGTCACCGAAGAGGATGGCGGTCCCCCGATCGTCGGGGTCGACCAGCGCAGTCAAGCGATCGGCGCCGATGACCAGTACCGGCCCCAGACCGCCGGCCGCCACCGCGGTCAAGCCGAGATGCAGGCCGTGCACGAAGCCGGCGCAGACCGCGTTCAGGTCGCAGGCACCCCCGCCGATGGCGAGCTCGGCCTGAACGGCGGCGGCGGTTGCCGGCATCTTCTGGTCAGGGGTGGTGGTGGCCAACACGACCAACCCCACCTCAGCCGGGTCAACGCCGGCGCAGGCCAACGCCCTGGCACCGGCGGTGACGGCCAACCCGGCCGTCGTTTCCGAATCGTCGGCGATCCGCCGCTCGCGTATGCCGGTGCGCTCGGTGATCCAGCGGTCGGTGGTGTCGAGGCGCCCCTCCAGCTCGGCGTTCCCCAGCACCCGGTCGGGCAGGGCAGCTCCCCAGCCCAGGAACCGGGCGCCGGCGACGAGCGGCGGGACGGGCACCGGTTCGAGACCGCTGGACGAGGTCAGTGCGGCGGCCGTCACCTCTGGGCGCCCACGTCGTGGACCCAGACCAGGGGCTGGCCGGCCCGCACCCGTTCACCGGGTTCGACCAGCATGCGCATCAGGAAGCCGGTGCAGAAGCTGATCACGTCGGAAGCCGAGCCCGGCCCTTCGATGGTGCCGAGCACCTGGCCCGGTCGCACGATCTCGCCTTCGGTCGTGACGGTCTCGGGTGGCGACGGCCGGAACACCCCTGCACCGCCGGCCACCACCAGGCGCTCGTCCAGGCGGATGTTGTCGCCCTGGGGCGGTTCGGCGATCACGAGGCGGCTCCTAGCGGTAGATCGTCGGGCGACCCGACCGCCCGCACGACCAGATCGGGGACGCACCGGCGGATGAGACCCGAAAGGGTGGTGCCCGGTCCCGCTTCGACGAACTGCTCGATGCCGGCGGCGGCCAACGAGTCCACGCATCCCCACCATCGGACCGGTTGCACCAGGTGGACGCCGAGCCGCTCGGCCCAGCCGTCGCCGCCGGTCACCAGGCTGGCGTCGTCGTTGGCGGCGATGGGCGCTGAAGGGGGGGCGAAGGCCATCTCGGCCAGCACGGGCGCCAGGTGGTCCACGGCCGGCGCCATCAGCGGGGTGTGGAAGGCCCCGCCCACCGCCAGTGGCCGGCACCGGCGGATGCCGTGCCCGGCGGCCAGGTTGGCGAGTGCCTCCACGCCTGCCGGGGTACCACCGGCCACGACCTGGCCGGGTGCGTTGACGTTGGCCACCCACACCTCTTGTCCGGAGCTCCGAACGTCAGCGCAGGCCGCTTCGGCTTGCTCCTCGCTGGCCCCCAACAAGGCCACCAGCGACCCCGGCGCTTCCCGTGCCGCCGCCGCGGTGGCCTCGGCCCGAGCCACGGCCAGGCGCAGTCCCTCCTCAAAGCCGACTGCACCGGAGGCGATCAGGGCGGTGATCTGGCCCAGGGAGTGGCCGGCCCAGGCGGCTGGTGGCCCGACCTCCTCGTGCGCCGCCTCCCAAGCGACCAGCGAACCGAGCAGCACCGCCAGCTGAGCCTCGCGGGTTCCGGACAGGTCTTCGTCCTGGTCGAGCAACAACGGGGCCAGCTCCAAGCCGGTGGCCTGCTCGGCTCGGCCGACGACGGCGGAGAAAGCCGGGTGCGACTCCCATGGGCCGCCGAAGCCGGGCTGCTGGCTTCCCTGGCCGGGGAAGATCACGGCGGTCGGCGGCCGGTTGGCGTCGGAGCACATGGTGGGTCTGACAACCACCGACCAGCGGTCGTTACCTCTACCCGCCGGTAACTTCAGAACCCCCGCAGATCAGCCCGATCTGCAACGAAAACCGAGGGATCGAAGGTCTGATGCTCCATGGACCCCTCCGTCGATCCTGTCTCTCGCCTGCCGCACCGGCCACCGTTCCGCTTCGTCGATTCGGCCGACGTCAGCGACCAGGACGGCAGTGTGCGAGCGAAGTGGCGCATCACCGGCGACGAACCCTTTCTCGCCGGCCACTTCCCCGGCCGCCCCGTCGTGCCCGGCGTTCTGCTGATCGAAGCCCTGGCCCAGGCCGGCGCCTGCGGGCTGCTGGCCGACCCGCGCTACGCCGGGCGGCTACCGCTGCTCGGCGGTGTCGAGGAGGCGCGCTTCCGGCGTCAAGTGCTTCCCGGTGACACCGTCGACCTGGCGGTCGACATCGAGCGGCTGTCGGCCAGAGGCGGCTGGGCCCGAGGCCTCGCCCGAGTGCAGAAAGAGGAGTGCTGCCGGGCCCGCCTGCTCTTCGTCCTGGCCCCCGAGCTGTAGGAGTCAGGGGACCTGCATGCCCTGGTCCCGCCGCTGGTCACTCTTCGATGCCGTCGCGAAGTACGTCGATGTCGAGCACGGAGTGGAAGTCACCGACGATCACAACGGCCCGCGCCAAGCCGGCGCCCAGCTCGGCGAGATCCTAGGGGGCGTGTCGTCACCGAGGAACGTTCGGAACCTTGACCGTCCTGGTCGTTGAAGCTTGTCGACGATTTCGATCGGCCGACTCCCCAACCCCGCTTTCAGCAGTGCCCGATCAAACGTCGCCAAGGCCGCTCCGCGGTTCTGGGCCACCGCTGCGTGAGCGGCGTCGTAGAGGGTCAGATCGTGGCGGACGACGAGCCTGGCCGCGAGGCGGAGCTCATCGGTACCCGGACGGACGACCGGGCAGATCGCGGTGAGAGCTTCCAGCACGGTGGCGACCTGGGAGGCGGAGGCCTTCGCTCGGCCGCGCAACAGCGCGTTTCCGACCTCGTAGGCGGTCAGATCCAGGACCAGCAGGGCGACCGTCCTGGCCTGGTGGGCGGAGACGAGAGCACGAGCGTCAGCGACCCCCTCCTCGCCGTCCGCGTGGAACCACTTGAGAGCGACGTTGGCGTCGCTAACGACGTCGATCGCTGGCGTCTTTGGCATCACGCTCGGCTCGGATCAACGCCGCCGCTTCGAAGGAGCCGGACTTCGCTAGGGCGGCGCGACCACGCTTGAGGGCATCGTCTATGGCGCCAGCATCGGGCCAGCCGAGCTCGCGTCGGGCGGCCTCTTGCAAGAAGGCGCTGCGGCTTGTCTCCCGCTCGCCCACGGCACGGTCGATGCGCTCGAGCAGATCCTCGGGCAGCGAGATCATCACCTTCGCTGCCTTCGCCATTGGGTCATTATAGCCCAGAGCTATAAGTGACCGGACGATCAGCCGCGCCATGGGCGCCCGGCGGTGGTTGTCAGCCCCCAGGAGCGGATCTTGAGACCGCCCCGGTGCCGCCCACTGGATTCCGCGCGACGATGGCCCGGGAGGAACGACCATGCCTGCTGCTGCCATCTTCGACCTCGACCGCACGCTGATCGCCGGCTCGACCGCTCCGATCTTCACCAAACACCTGGTGGAGGCGGGGGTCGCCGAGGACCGCAAGATCCCCTTCGCCGGCGCGCTGCAGTCGCTTTTCGGCGCCGTCGGCGAGTCCCGCCTGATGATGCAGCCCGCCCGGCTGGCGGTGCGGGCTTCGAGCGGGTGGTCAGTGCCCCAGGTTCGCGAGGCGTGCACGCACGCCGCACGGGAGGTGGCCGATCAGCTCCAGCCCTTCGCCAAAGCACTGATCGACGAGCATCGCCAGGCCGGCCGCACGCTGGTGCTGGCCTCGACGTCGCCCGAACCGTTCGTGGGGACGCTGGCCGAGGAGCTCGGCTTCGACGCCGCCGTGTGCACCAAGTGGACCTCGGACGGTGACCTGTTCACCGGCGTTCTCGACGGTCCGTTCATCTGGGGTCCGCAGAAGGCGGCCGCCGTCGAAGCTTGGGCGGCGGAGAACGACGTCCGCCTCGACCAGAGCTACGCCTACAGCGACAGCTACTTCGACGCTCCCCTGCTCGACCTGGTCGGCCATCCCGTCGCCGTGAACCCCGATGTCCGGCTGGCGGCGACGGCGGCGCTCAAGGGCTGGCCCACCCGCCACTTGGACAAGAGCGAAGGCATCATCAAGGTGGCGGGGCGGGAGGTCCAGGAGTGGACCCGCCCGCTGATGCGCCCCGGGCTGGTCGCGCCTTATGCCGACATCGAGATCCAGGGGGTGGAGAAGATCCCGCCATCGGGCCCGGCCATCGTGGTGTTCAACCACCGCTCCTACTTCGACCCCACGGTCATGGGTTTGCTGTTCGCCAAGGCTGGTCGCAACTTGCGGGCCTTGGGCAAGAAGGAGGTCTTCGACATACCTGTCGTCGGTCGACTCATGCGGGGCATGGGCGGCGTCCGGGTCGAGCGGGCGTCGGGCTCGGATGAGCCGCTGAAGGCCGCCGCCAAGGCGCTCAACGGAGGGGAGATGGTCATGATCGCCCCTGAAGGGACGATCCCCCGCGGGCCGGCGTTCTTCGACCCCGAGCTAAAGGGCCGGTGGGGAGCGGCCCGCCTGGCCGCCGAGACCAGGGCGCCGGTCATCCCGGTGGGCCTTTGGGGGACCGAGAAGGTCTGGCCCCGGAACCAGCGCCTTCCCAACGTGGACCCGCGCCATCGCCCCGTCGTGACCGCGGTGGTCGGTGACCCGGTCGAGCTCGACTACTCGAGCGCCGACGACGACACCAAGCGGATCATGACGGCCATCGCCGATCTGCTGCCGGCCGAAGCTCGCCGAAGGCAGACCCCGACCGAAGAGGAACTGATGCGCACGTTCCCACCCGGTTACAAGGGCGATCCGAACGCCGAAACCCAACGGCGACCCGGCACCGACACCTGACGAGGAGTTCCAGACATGGCGACACGAGAACGAGACGCTCAACTGTCCGACCGGATGAGCGAGCACGAAGCGCTCATGTGGAGCATCGAGAAGGACCCTTGGCTTAGCCCGAACGGTGGCTCCGCGGTCATCCTCGATCAACCGGTGGACATGGACCGCTTCCGGGGCCTGCTCCGAGCGGCGGTGGCCAAGACGCCGCGGCTGTACCAACGGGTGGTGCCCGGTTTCGGCCGGTTCTCGACCCCGGCTTGGGTCCCCGACCCGGAGTTCGATCTCGACGCTCACCTCCTGGAGATGGTCCTGCCCGCCCCCGGGTCTGATCGCCAGTTGCTGGATCTCGTAACCAAGCTCTACAACGAGCCCCTCGACCGGACGCGGCCGCTGTGGCGCTTTGTGGCCATCAGCGGGCTGACCGGCGGCCGGGGTGCCCTTTGGGCCATCATCCACCACTCGGTGAGCGACGGGATCGGCCAGATGCGCATGGCCGAGACGTACCAGCAGGTCACCCGTGACGCGGAGCCACCTCCCGACGTCGACCTGGAAGGCATCATCGCCGAAGCCGTGGCCAACGCCGAGGCCAAGGAAACCGGTGGCAACCTGGCAACCGGGGCCGTCTCCACCATCCAAATGACGGCGGGCCACCTGGTGCGCCGCCAGGTCGGGATCGGGCGTCGCATCGCCGGGGAGCTGGCGATGCTCCCGGCCGATCCCAGCCGGCTGCCCGACCGTGTCGGCACGGTGGTGGACACGGTGCGCTCGACCGTGTCCCAGCTGGCACCGAGCGACGGGGAAGCGGCGAGCGGCTCCCCGCTGTGGTCGAACCGCTCGCGGCACCGTCGCCTCGAATGGGTCCAGCTGGACGTCGCCGACCTGAAAGCCGCCGGGAAGTCGGCCGGCGGCACGGTCAACGACGCCTTTCTGGCCGGCCTGGCCGAGGCCGCCCACCGCTACCACGCCGCCCGCGGCGTAGACATCGAGACGGTCAACTCGAGCTTCGTGTTGAGCACCCGCAAGGACAACAAGGCGGGCGGCAACGCCTTTACACCTGTTCCTGTCCGGCTCCCGGCCGGCGAGATGCCGCCGGCCCAGCGGCTGGCGGCGGTCATGGAAGCCCTGGCCGCGGCGCGTGAGGAAACCGTGAAGACGGGCGGCCTGACCGGGCTGTCCGGTTTTGTCAACCTGCTGCCGACCTCGGTCGTGACCCGCACCGCTCGCTCCCAGGCCGGCAAGATCGACTTCGCCACCTCGAACCTGCGGGGAGCGCCGTTCGAGCTGTTCTGCGCGGGGGCCAAGGTCCTCTCCATGGTCCCCATCGGACCGGTTGCCGGCACCGGCGCCAACATCACCGCCCTGTCCTACGACGGGACCTTCAACATCGGCCTCTTCATCGACCCCGCCGCCATCACCGCGCCCGAAGCGTTCCGCGACGACGTCGAGGCCGCCTTCGCCGACCTGTTCGCGGGCACCAGGCCAAAGCGCTCAACCAAGAAGAAGGTCGCCGCGGCGGCGTCGTGATCTCTTTCTAGGGCTCGGGGATCGCCGCCCCCATGGCGGTCACCATGCGCTCCAGCAGCGACCTCGAGGTGGCCAGGTTCAACCGGACGAAGCCCTGGGCCGGCGCCCCGAAGCTGGGGCCGGCGTTCACCGCCACCTTGGCCCGATCCAGGAAGAACTCGGCCGGCTCGACGGGCAGCTTCAGCTCACGGCAGTCCAGCCACGCCAGGTAAGTCGCTTCCGGCGGCGTGTAGCGGACCAGAGGCAGGTGCTCGTCCAGCAACCCAGCAAACCAGGTGCGGGTGACGTCCAGATAGGCAAGGGCCGCGTCCAGCCAGGGGCGGCCGTCGGTGAAGGCGCTCACGCTGGCCTCGATGCCGAGCGAGGAGGCGCCATGGGTATGCCCGGCGATGTCCTGCCAGGCCTTCTCGTCGGCGTCGCTGCTGGTTATCGCCACCGCGCACTTGAGCCCCGGGAGGTTCCACGCCTTGGTGGCGGCGGTGAAGGTCAGGGTGTGGGCCGCAGTAATGTCCGAGAGGGAGGCGTAGGGCAGGTGGCGGCCGCCCGGGTAGGTCAGCGGCGCGTGGATCTCGTCGGAGATCACCCGCCCGTCGTGGTGGTCCACGACCTCGGCCAGCGCCTCGAGCTCCTGCCGGGAGAAAACCCTTCCGACCGGGTTGTACGGGTGGCACAGGATCAGTGCGCCGCCGCCGGCTGCAAAGGCGGTGCCGATGCCGTCCAGGTCCAGGGAGTAGCAGCTGCCGTCGTGGAGCAACGGCACCTGAATGATGTCTCGCTCGACCATGCCGGGGACCCTGAAGAACGGCATGTAGGCCGGCGTCGGCAAGATCACGGGGCTGCCCGGCGGCGAGAAGAACTCGATGGCCAGCTCCACGCCGCGCAGCACATCGGGCAGCAGGTGAACCCGGTCCGGATCCACCACCCAGCCGTAATGCTCCGCCGACCAGGCCGCCACCGCCTGGGGCAGACCGGTATCCCCGTCGTGGGCCGGGTAGCCGAACTGCTCCCGGCGCACCGCGTCGGCAATGGCCGCCTGCACCACGGGGGCGGTGGGAAAGTCCATCTCCGCCACCCACGCCGCCAGCACCTCCGGCCCGTAGGTCGACCACTTCAGCGTGCGCCGGGCCCGCAACACGTCGACATCGAGGTCGTCGAACACGAACCCGTTTGACGGCTCGCCGAGGAGTTCTGGATGGGTCACACCGACTGCCCTAGCACCTCATGGCCTTGGTCGTTCTCTCCGGCGACAGAACCAATGCGTATAGCATTTTCTGCTAGCATAGATGTATGGCGATACGGACCACTTTTACTCTGGACGACCAGCTGGCCCGACGAGCCCGCCGGCTCGGGATCAACGTGTCAGCTGCCGCTCGCGAGGGCGTGGCGGCGGCGGTTCGAGCTGCGTTGTCAGAGGCTGATCGCGCCGCCTACCTAGCCCATCCTGAGCAGCCAGATCCATCTTGGGAAGACGCCGAGGCATGGGGCAAGGAGTGATCCGTTCGGTCCGTCCACGCATCGCTTCCGGGCCGTGAACCGCGGAGAGATCTGGACTGCGAAGGTCGGCGGGGGGTCCCGACCGGTGCTCGTACTTACCCGGTCCGAGGTGATCGACGTTAGAGAGATGGTCACGGTGGCGGAGATCACAACGTCGATTCGCGGCCTGGCCGTCGAAGTCGAGCTACCCGATGGGGCCACCGGTCTCAGGCGCCGCTGTGCGGTCAACGGAGATGGCCTTCACACGGTGCCCCAAGCGTCGCTCCGGCGGCGAGTCAGCACGCTTGATGAAGGGACGATGGCAGAGGTGTGTTCGGCGGTGACCTTCGCCCTCGGCTGCTGGATGCCGGGCTGAGGGTCGCCGCACCTGTCGCTCTGGCGCTTCCCCGCCTGCCTACACCACGCCCAGGGACGTCCCCCGCCGCAGTAGTCCGCCCGCCCCACCATTTCGGAAGAGACAGAATCGCGACAGGGAACAGAAACGGGTGTTTTACGACGGTGACATGCCGGTGTAACCGGCAGCGTCGAACGTTTCGACCGGTCGAGAGCGGGTTCGTGGTCCGGTCCGTGGTCGGCTGTCTAATCCAACACTGCCGGTATTGAGCCGCGCCGGAGAGAAGGTGTCCGATGACCCGTGGACAGAAGTTCTTCGCGATGACCCTGTTGACGTTCATCGTGATGGTGGGCGTCGGCCAACTCCACCATCACGCCGATCCTTCCGGGACTGCCACCGGCAACGTCAAGGACTACCTGACCGCGACTGGGAACACCAAGGTCCAGGTCTCCCAGGACGGCATGAACAAGCTGGCCAACGAGACCGGCCACCTTCGGGTGTCCATCAACTTCGCATGGCTGCTCATGACCGGGTTTCTGGTGCTGTTCATGCAGGTCGGCTTCGCATTGCTGGTCACCGGCCTCACGCGGGCAAAGAACGCCGGCCACATGATGATGATGAACCTGTCGTCGTTTGCGATAGCGCTGCTGGCGTACTTTGCAGTGGGTTTTGCCTTTCAGTTCGGCGGGGTGGCCCCGGTGGCCAACCTCGGAGGTCTGGCCCCTTTGAACGGGATCTTCGGTCACGGCGACGCCGGACTTCTCGGCTTGAGGGGCTTCTTCCTTCAGACCGGCAATGGCTACGACGTCGGCGTCATGGCCATGTTCCTGTTCCAAGTGGTGTTCATGGAAACCGCCGGTTACATCATCATCGGTGCCATAGCTGAACGGATCAGCTTCGCCGGGTTCATTGTGGCCGAGATCGCGATGGGTGCGGTGATCTACCCGATCTACGGAAACTGGATGTGGGGCGGCGGCTGGCTGGCTCACCTCGGCAGCTCGTTGAACCTGGGCCATGGTGCGGTCGACTTCGCCGGCTCGGGAGTCGTGCACTCCACCGGCGGCTGGGCCGCCTTGGCATTGGCCATGATCTTGGGACCACGTATCGGCAAGTACAACAAAGACGGCAAGCCCCACGCCTTCCCGGGACACAACTTGGGCTACGTGGTGGTGGGCACCCTGGTGCTGGTGTTCGGCTGGATGGGCTTCAACCCGGGATCTACCTTCGGCGCTACCGATTTGCGGATCTCGGTGGTGGCGGTGAACACGCTTTTGGCGGGCTGCGCCGGCACTTGTGTGGCCGCAGCCTGGACAAACTGGCGTTGGGGCAAACCGGACATATCTATGACCTGCAACGGCATGCTGGCCGGCCTGGTGGCCATCACCGCACCGTGTGCCTTCGTGGCGCCCTGGGCGGCCATCGTGATCGGACTCGTGGCCGGAGGCCTGGTGTGCTTCTGCGTTGAAATGCTTGACCACAGGTTCAAGATCGACGATCCGTGCGGAGCCATCTCAGTCCACGGCTTCTGCGGACTGTGGGGCGTATTGGCCGTCGGCCTGTTCGCCGATGGCACCTACGGCGACCAGTGGAACGGCATCAACGGGACGGTGAAGGGCCTCTTCTACGGCGACGCCGGCCAACTCGGAGCTCAGCTCATCGACGCCGGCATAGGGTTCGCCTGGGCCTTCGGGGTCACCTACCTAATCTTCACGGTGGTGAAACGCTTCGTGAAGATTCGGGTTTCCCCCGAGGTTGAGGTCGAGGGCCTCGACCAGGGCGAGTTCGGCCAAGTGTGTTACCCGGACTTCGTGCTCACCGCCGAGACCGGTCCCGGCTCGGTCATTGAGCCTCCCTACGAGCCACCCGTACGGGTGGGAGCCACAACCCGATCGGAGCGTTGAGATGCACCTCGTAACCGCCATCATCAAGCCCCACCGCGTCGAGCCCGTCCGGGTGGCCATGACCGACCTAGGCGTCAACGGCATGACGATCATGGAGGTGCAGGGCTTCGGTCGTCAACGCGGTCACACCGAGACCTACCGCTCTGCAGAGTACGACATCAATTTCCTTCCCAAGATCCGGGTCGATGTGGTGGTCTCAGCTGAGATGCTTCAGGCGACCCTCGACGCTCTCCAAGAGGCAGCCAGCACCGGGAGCATCGGCGACGGCAAGGCCTGGGTCACCGACTTAGGAGCGGTCGTGCGGCTGCGGACCGGGGAGCGCGACGACGAGGCCCTTTAGGTCACCCGGGTCCCCGTTTGACGCCAGGATGGGCGGATGAAAGCCGCCGTCTTGAAGGTGTTCGGCTCGTAGCTGGTGGAACAGATGCGACCAACTGCCCCGGTTCCGGGGACCACCGGAAGAGTGAGCAGACACTTGCGCTCACCACTGAAGACCTCGTTGGCGTAAGGCAGCACACCGGCAGCCACCACTTCGACAACCACCTCCCCAGTGCCAGGGTCGGGTCGGGGAAGGCCTCAACCACTCCTCGCCGCCAACCTCCAGGCGGGCGAGCGATCGGAAAGACGTTCTCGGCGGGTGGCGGGAGATGTCGCGGCGACCTCACCCACCATGGCGGCGTGGCCGCTGCAGCGCCGACCGGCAACGCACGTGCCTGTCTAGGGGGCCGTCGTCCTTCGGGCGAACTTCGCTGGGGTGCTGGCCAACGCCGAGACCCTCCTGGAAACCGGGTCTCGCTTGCCGAACCCACCGTGGCTCGAACCCAGATCGTGACCTCGTGGACGTCCGCAGCGGCGTCGACGCTGGAATCTCGCGCACCACCCTGTTGCCCGTGCCGCCCGTAGCGTTGCGCCATGTCGTCCTTCACGTTCTCTGGTTCGCTCGCAGGGCGCACCGTCGTCCGGATCGGTTTCGGGGCCATGCAGCTCCCCGGCCCGGGGGTGCTCGGCCCGCCCCGTAATCGCGACGAGGCGCTGGCCGTGCTGCGCCGGGCCGTCGAGCTCGGGGTCAACCACATCGACACCGCCCAGTTCTACGGACCCGACGTCGCCAACGAGCTGATCCGCGAGGCCTTGCACCCCTACCCCGACGACCTGCTGCTGGTCTCCAAGGTCGGAACCCGACGCGACACCGATGGTGCCTGGCACCCGGCCCAGAAACCAGCCGAGCTGCGAGCCGGGGTCGAGGACAACCTGCGAACCCTCGCGGTGGAGCAGCTCGGCGCGGTGAACCTGCGCCGGATGCACGAACACGACCTGCCCGACGACCAGATCGTCCCGCTCGAGGACCAGCTCACCGAAATGGTCGCGCTGCGCGACGAAGGCAAGATCGCCGGGATCGGCGTCTCCACCGCACCGCTGACCGAGGTCGAAACGGCCATCGCCACCGCTGGCATCGTGTGCGTCCAGAACGCGTTCAGCCTCCTCGACCAGTCCGACGCCGACGTGCTCGCCGCCTGTGGTGCAGCCGGTGTCGCCTACGTCCCGTACTTCCCGCTCGGGTCCGCGTTCCCGCACCTGCCCAAGGTCATCGACGACCCCAAGGTGCAGGCGGTGGCGGCACGACTCGACATCACGCCCGCCCAGGTCGGACTGGCCTGGCTGCTGGCCCATGACCCATCGGTGCTCCTGATTCCGGGAACCTCGAGCTTGGAACACCTCGAGGACAACATCGCCGTCGGTGACATCACCCTGTCGGCCACCGACCTCGCCGAGCTGAACACCGCCGACGGGAGCTGACCGTCTTGCCCCGGGGAATCGACCCTGACCAGGGTTTTCTTGGCAGCCCCAACGGGGTTCGAACCCGTGTCTCCACCTTGAGAGAGCGGCCCAAGCTGTCCACCGGGTACTACCGACGTCCATCCCCCCAGGTCAGAGCGATCTTTTGGGCTCGGTGGTCCACGGTGGTTCTCTGTGGACTGTCCAATCCGTTGACCATTCGTTGACCGCAGCCGTCGTGGCGACGATGGTGCGAGCCGTGTCGAAGTGATGTGCGCCAGGCTGTGCCGCACGCGCGCCTCGTCGCGCGACGAACGTCAGGTTCGTCGGGAGGAACGCGAGGTCAGTCTCTATGAGAATGAAACCGGCCGGGCTTCGGCCATCTGTGATGCGTGTCGTGGAACGGCTATTGGCGTCGCAAGCCCTAGGCGAGCTCGGTCAGCCGCACCACCCGGGTGGTGGGCAGGACATCGACCACGTCCGGCCCCACCCACCGCACGCCGACCGTGCCGCACCGGTGGCCGGCGGTGTCGAGCCAGTTGGGAACGCCAGGGTCCCGGTGGGCGACCACCCAGCGCACGCTGCCGTCGTCCTTGAGGACCGAGGAGCGGCTGTTGAGGGTGATCTGGTGGTGGGTGTAGTCGAGTGTCTCCATCCAGTGGTTGTGGAGGGCCACCATCCAGTACTCGCACTTGGGCGGCATGGCCTCTATGACCAGTGCCTCGTCGTGTGCCAGGTCGAAGTACGCCTGGTGCCACTTGATCTGGGGGTCCTTGAACTTGTCGGTCTCGGCCAGCTCGGCCTCGTCGGTGAACACGTTGGGCCACTGGGCCTGTCTCATCGCCCACTGCGAACCGATGTCGGCGACGCCCTTCACGTAGAACCCGGCGTAGAGCAGCGAGTGGTAGAGATGCTCCGGACTGAGCGGGTCGGGCGGGGTGTCGCCTGAGCCGATGCGCTCGATGTGCAGCTGTGCCAGCTCCTGGTTGGTCTTGTCGAGGAACGTCTGTCTGATCGCCAGCGACCGCGTGTCGGGCTCGGACCGCAGCCAGTTTCTCGGGTCCTCCTTCTGGGAGATGATCAGCTCAAAGGTCCCGTCGGGCTCGATGTGCATGTGCTCCTCGTGGAGCGTCTCGCCGGTGCCCGGGCCACCACTGCCGAAACCGCCGGCGGAGAACAGGTTGAAGCTGATCCACTTGGCTTCGCCTCTAGTCCCCCAGATGCGGTAGTCGTACTTCCCGTCGAGCTTGGCCCCGAGGTAGTGGTTGTCGGGGTTCTCGCCGACGATTTTGATGGTCTCATGGCAGGCGTGCACCAGCACCGGGGTCTCCGGGATCCCGTACTCGAGCGTCCCTTCGAGCGCGCCGCGGAGCAGCCGCGTCAGCATCCGGAAACCTTCCGCCCGGTCGAGCGGGTCGTCGGGGTTGCCGGCGGCCATGACCGTCTGGCCGGCGTCCGCGAACAGGTCGCAGAACTCCTGCCAGGCGGTGCCGTCGACGACCTTCTGGGTGGCGTCATCCATGAGCCGCTCCTAGGTTCGGGGGGTTGACGTCGTCCTCGTCCACGTCGAATGCCATCCCAGTCGCCTCGGCTCTGCCCGGCCATGGCGCTTCGGTCGTGGCGGCCGACACCCGGCGATGTCGGTGACGCTGGCGACCTTGCCGTGGTGGCGGGTGACCCGGTGGCTCATCTGCGGTGGGCGACACGGCCAAGGGTCACGAGCCGGCCTCGACGACGATGTCGGTGGCGTGCCGGCTGTCGACTTGGCCGGCCGCGTAGGGCAGCGCCGGAGGTCAGGTGCCGAAGATGTCGAGGGTGTGGATGAACCGATGGAACCCCATGGTCTCCGCGCACGTGGTGCCGAGCTCGACGATTTGGGCGGTCGTGAAGACCTCGCCGAGCTCCCGATAGAAGTCAGCATCGATGGCGTGGTGGTCCGCCGACAGCAGGTCGAGGAACCGGACGGCCATGCGCTCTTGGGGGTTGAGGTCGAGGTGGTCGGCGTCGACGAGGCAGGCGACGTCGTCCTCGGTGATGGAGTCGTGCTTGCGCGACTGCATGCAGGGCTGGCACTCGCCGAGCTGAGCGCTGCGGATCCGCAACAGCTCGAGGATGCGCCCGCCGAGCAGGGTGCCGGCACCGGTGGCGAGCCGCTTGGTGTGCACCGATTCGAGAAGTGCGGTCCGGTAGGCGAAGACTTGGAGGGGCAGCGGCGTGGCGTACAGGCCGTCACTGACACCGCCCTCGATGATCGTCCGCGACGCGGTGGAAAGCTCTTCGATCGGGATCGGTTCGATGATCGGCATGGCGAGGTCCTCACGGTTTTCGGCGCGGGTATGGTCGATGCCGGTCTAACAGTCCCCGCGGAGCCCCGCCCGCAAGCTCGATGTGGCCGTGGGGGTGGCTTCAGGCCCGGCTCGAGGCCGCAGTCGTGGCCGGTGAGGCACGAGCCGACGTGGCGGCGTCCACGGTGCTCGAGCTCATCGCCGGGTCGACCCTGATCGCCACCGCCACCCGGCCGTTCGATGACACGGGGCCCGAATGGGTTGATCGCATGGTCGACGTGATCATCCGAGGCATCGCACCGTGACGGCGTCTCGACGCAACGGCATGTCGCTGTGCCAACGTCTACGGCGAGTAAGACTCCGCGGTGAGCGACGCTGGTCGGTGAGCGCACCACAACAGGGACCGGGCAACCGCGTGAAAATAGACGATTCGGTCGACGCGGCCCGCGGGTGCACTTCCGACCGCCGCCTTGCGCAACGACGCTCGACGCCCATCCATCGAACGGAGTTTCCTCATGAGCACCATCTTTGTGACCGGCGGTACCGGCCTCACGGGCGGCAACGTCTGTCAGCAACTCATCGAGCGCGGCGACCACGTCCGCGCCCTGGTCCGCAACCCGCAGGAGGCCGAGGCGCTCGCCGCCCTCGGGGTCGAGTTGATCCAGGGAGACATCGCCGACGCCGACGACGTGCTGCGGGCCGCCAAGGGCTGCGAGGGCGCCATCCACACCGCCGCCCTCCTCGGTGGCGCCAGCCAGGACATCGCGGACTTCGAGGCCGTCAACGTGGTCGGCACGCGCAACGTCCTCGACGCCGCACAGGCCCACGGCATGCGCCGTGCGGTTGCGCTGAGCACCTCGACGTTCTTCGACCTGACCTTCGACGGCCCGCGAGAGGACGCGCCGGTGCTCGACGACCCGCCCGACGATCCGTACACGGCCACCAAGCTGGCGGCCTTTTGCGAGACCCACGCCCGCGCCGAAGCCGGCGAAGATGTCCTGACCTGCCACCCCGGCGCCATCTACGGCCCCGGGATCGTGTCCCGACGGGCCCTGCACCCCACCAGCTTCAACGCCATCCTCCTGGCCGCGATGCGCGGGCGCATCCCTGCCTTCCTGTCGTTCCCCGTCACCTGGGTGGTGGGCTCCGATGTGGCCACCGGCTCGATCGCCGCGCTCGACAAGGGCGTCGCCGGCGAGAGGTACTGGCTCATCGGTCGCCCCGAGGACGAGATCAGCACCGCCGCCGGATGCAACCGGGCCTGTGAGCTCGCCGGCGTCGAGCACCGCGTCGCCGACCTCGACCACCGCGACGACGTCGAGGGCTACACCACTGCGTTCGGCCCCACGCTCATGGCCATCGCCGAGGCGGCGGCCAACGAGGTGCGACCGCCACGCTCAGGGGACAACCTGACGAACAAGCGGTTGGACTACCACCCGATGAGCCTCGACAAGGGACTGGGCCTGCTTATCCCGTGGCTGCGCGAGCTCGGGAAGCTCTGATCTGACCTTCGAGCCCGGCGCGATCGTGCGACTACGCCGCGAACGCTGGACCCCGACCACCCGACCCCAGAACCCGCCACGAGAGGCCGACCACCATGTCGATTGATCCTTCCAACATCCTGCTGACCGGGCGGGTCGCCGTCGTAACCGGTGGCGGCTCCGGCATCGGCCGTGGTGTAGCCGAGGGTCTCAAGGCGTTTGGCGCTGACGTCGCCATCTGGGAGCAGAACCCTGAGGCATGTGCGTCGGCGACTGCGGAGCTGGGCGTGCTGGGCATCGACACCGACGTGCGCAACAGCGAGCAGGTCGATGCCGCCTTGGCCGAGACGGTGGCCGAGCTCGGCTCGGTGTCGATCCTGGTCAACAACGCCGGCGGGGTGTTCCACTCGCCGATCCTGGACACCAGCGAGAACGGGTGGGACGCGCTGTACCGGTCCAACCTCAAGCACGTCCTCCTCTGCACGCAGCGAGTGGCCAGGGGCATGGTGGACGCTGGGCTCGGCGGCAGCATCACCAGCGTCACGTCGATAGAGGGCGTCCGTGCCGCCCCGGGTTACGCCGCGTACGCCGCGGCCAAGGCCGGGGTCATCAACTACACCAAGACGGCTGCTCTCGAGCTGGCTCCCCATGGCATACGGGTCAACGCCCTCGCCCCCGACATCACCCTCACCGAGGGCATCAAGGCAGTGGCGCCGCCCGGCTCGGAGGCGAAGTTCGGGCTCACCGTGCCAATGGGCCGCGCTGGTGACGTCGACGAGATGGCGGGCGCCGCGGTGTTCCTGGCGTCCGACCTCGCCAGCTACATCACCGGCCAGACCATCCACGTCGACGGTGGCACCGACGCCGCCAGCGGCTGGTATCACCACCCGGAGACCGGCGCCTACTCGCTCGGCCCCACCGACTGAAGTGGGGACGGGATCGGCTCAGACGTCGCCGAGCGGGCTGATGGGGCTGTGCAGTGACAGCCCGCCGTCGCAGGCGATGATCTGGCCGGTCACCCACGTCAGCTCGTGGACCGCCACCATCGTCTCGGCGATGTCCTCGGCGGTGCCAAGCCTTCCGAGGGCGGTGCGCCGTGCCACGCCCGAGAGCCACTCGCCCTGGCGCGGAGCCCGTCCGAGCATGGGCGTCTCGGTGACCCCGGGACCGACCCCGTTGACTCGCAACCGGGGGGCCCACTCGGCCGCCGCCACCTTGATGAGCATGTCCAGCGCCGCCTTCGACGCGCAGTAGAGCCCCATTGATCGGTCGGCCAGGGTGGCGCTCACGCTGCTCGTGGCCACGATCGATCCTCCCCCGTCGTCGAGCATCGGGCGGGCGAGCGCCCGCATGGCCAGCCAGACCCCCTTGGCGTTGATGCCCAGGACCCGGTCCCACTCGGCAGGATCGGCGTCCAACAGCAGGCCGCTGTGACCCACCCCCGCGGTGATCGACACGTGGGTGGGGACCCCGAGGGTCCGCAGCGTTTCGGCGCCGGCTTCGATGACCTGGTCAGGGTCGGAGATGTCGCACCGCACCTCGGCTTGCTCGGTGACGTCCCACACCACGACCTCGGCACCCGCCGTCCGGAACCGGTCGACGACCGCAGCCCCGATCCCCGAGGCACCACCGATCACCACGGCCCTGGCCGACGCGGTCACGAGCCCACCCCTCGCAGGATGAACAGCGCCAGCGCTTCGGCCAACGCGTCCGGGCCGAGGGCCGGGGGCTGACATCCGGGAACGGGGACGGTGAGCGCACCGATGCCGGTGGTGACGATGGTGCCCAGGATCGCCGTGGCCACCAGGCCCGGATGATCGACCGGGCGCAGGGAGCCGTCGGCGCCGCCCTCGGCCAGCAGCGCTCGAACCGGACCGAGGAAGGCCCCCTCGACCCGGTCGGCGATGGCCGGCAACCTCGCCGCCCGACCGAGATCGAACTGCAACGCCCGGCTGGCCGCCGGGAAGGCACTGATGACCCTGAGATGGGCGATCACGACCGCACGCAGTCGCTCGACCGCCGACCCACCGGCGCTTGTCGCGGCACCGACGGCCCGCTCGAGTTCGTCCAGCACCTCGGTGAAGAGGAAGGCGAGGATCGCCTCTTTTCCCTCGAAATGGTAGTAGAGCGTGGCCTTGGGCACGCCGGTGGCGGCGGCGATGTCTTCCATCTTGGTGGCGTCGAGCCCATGGTCGGCGAAGAGCTCGGATGCGCTCAGGACCTTCTCGCGCATCCCTCGAGGCATTCCCCTCATCGACGTCCTCCTCCGAGCATCGAGCAGCGTCCCAACAATGCTCACATATTGTACTAAGATTCTATACTCAACGTCCAACCGGAAGCAGTCGGCCAGAACGTTCGCACGACAGGGGAACCCATGAGCCTCATCCACCACTCGGCAATCTGCGTACGCGACCTCGACGCCAGCCTGCGCTTCTGGCGCGACGGCCTCGGCCTCGAGCCGATCATGGACCAGTCCTTCGAGGGCGACTGGCCGACCCTGCTGCGCGCACCGGCGTCCTCGTTGCGCTCCGTCTTCCTTGGGGACCCCGCCGCAGCGGGGTCCGGCCTGGTGGAGCTCGTCGACCTTGGACCGGTGGAGCATGGTCCGGTGGCGGACGGGGCGACGGCCACGTCCGGGTTCCTGCTGCTGTCGCTCATGACCGACCTCGTTGCCGCCCTCAGACGCCTGGCTGACCTGGGCCTGGGCGGCACCCCCCGGCGCATCTCGGTGCACGGGGTCGACATGGCGGTGGTCCTCGACCCTGACGGCGTGCAGGTCGAGCTGATCGACTCGAGGGCCACCGCCAACTTCAACCGGTTTGCTGCGGGCACCGAGCCCGCAGACCGACCCGGCGCACGGTGACCGAAGGGATGCAGGTGGCGGTGATGGGTGCCGGGTTCGGCGGTCTCGCCGTCGCCCACGCCCTGGCCGAAGCGGGCTTCGACGACGTCGTCATCTTCGAGCGCACCGACGGCGTCGGCGGGACGTGGCGAACCAACACCTATCCGGGCGCGGCGTGCGACGTTCCCTCCCACCTCTACTCGCTGTCGTTCGCGCCCAACCCGTACTGGACGCGCACCTACGCGATCCAGCCCGAGATCCTCTCCTACATCGAGGACTGCTACGACCGGTTCGACCTGCGGCGCAAGGTCCGCACCGGCACCACCATCGTCGCCGCCCACTGGCAGGAGGCCGAGCAGCGCTGGGTCCTCCGCGACGACACCGGACGACAGTACGAGGCCGCCGTGTTCGTGTCGGCCATCGGGCTGTTCCACACCCCGGCCCTGCCCACCATCGCCGGCATGGACGACTTCGCCGGCACCGCCTTCCACTCCGCTCGATGGAACCACGATCACGACCTCGCCGGTCGTCGCGTCGCCGTGGTCGGCACCGGTGCCAGCGCCATCCAGATCGTGCCGGCCATCGCCGACCTCGCCGAGCGGGTCCTGGTGTTCCAGCGGACGCCGGCGTGGATCGTGCCCCGTCGCGACGTCGCCTTCACGGCGGAGCAGAAGCAGGCCTTCGCCGAGGATCCCGACGCGGCCCGACGTCACCGCGACGAGCTGTTCGAACTCTATGAGTCGAACACCTCGTTCCTGCGGGCCGACCCTTCGGCTGACCTCCTCACCGAGATGGCTTCGGGCTACCTCGACCACAAGGTCACCGACGTCCGCCTCCGGGAGAAGCTGCGGCCGAACTACCCGGTCGGCTGCAAGCGCACGTTGATCTCTAGTGCCTTCTACCCGGCGGTGCAGCGCGACGACGTGGAGCTCGTCACCGAGCCGATCGAGCGGATCACCCGCGAGGGCATCCGCACTGCCGACGGCGCCGAACGGGCCTGCGACACGATCGTGTGGAGCACCGGCTACCGGGCCACCGACTACCTGCGCGGGATCGAGGTCACCGGTCGGGGCCGGCGGGACTTGCACCAGACCTGGGACGGGGTCCCCCGCGCCTACCACGGCATGGCCGTCCCCGGCTTCCCTAACTTCTTCGTGATGTACGGCCCCAACACCAACCAGGGCGGGAACTCCATCATCCTGATGCTGGAGGCCCAGGCGACCTTCATCGCCGACACCCTGGCCACCATGCGACGACGCGACGACGCCGAGGTCGAGGTCACCGACGCCGCCATGGCCCGCTATACGACCGAGCTCCTGGCCGGGCTTGACCGCACCGTCTGGACCGATGGCTGCGACAGCTACTTCCGCACCCCGTCCGGCGAGGTCGTGACCCAGATCCCGCACACCTCGATCTGGTACCGGGACCGGCTGCGGCGGTTCCTCCCCGACGACTTCACCCTGGTGCCGAGCAAGGAGAGACAGCCATGAGCGGGCACGAGCTGGTCATCCGCTACGTCCCCGCGACCGGTCGATCCGAGCGAGGACGAAGTCGGCCACGAAGTCGAGCTCGGGCAGCGTGGGTGTGGGCTCGGCCCAGAGCACGTCGTTGAGGACGGCGAACACCAATCGGCCGACGAGATAGGCGTCACTCGCCGGGTCGGCCACGCCCAGGGCTGCGCAAGGCGGCTCCAGCAGGGCCCAGATCATCGGTTCGGCCTGTCGGGCGACAGCATCGGCCTCGACGTCGATGACGCCGCGGTTCCAGGCCACCGCCCGGGTCGGCGCGGCCACGGCCGGGTCCGCAGCTTGGGCCAGCACGCCACGCACCCACACGCGAATCTGCTGTTGGGGCTCGTCGGCCGAGGCCATCCGGTGGGCGAGGTAGTCGACCAGACGGCGGGCCCCGGCGTCGACCAGTGCGGCGACGAGATCATCCTTGCTGGCGAAGTGCCGGTAGAACGCCTGGTTCGACAACCCGGCCGCCTTGACGATGTCGGCGACGGTGGCCCGGCGCTCGGGGCCGAGCCGGACCATGACGTCGGTGGCCGCCTCCATCAGCTGATCGGCCTCGCTGGTCCTGGCTGCCACTAGGCGCTCGGTCGAGCGGCGCACCGCCTGCTCGGTGAGCGATGGCCCTTCGGGTGGCCGCGGCGCGAATCTCACCCGTACGACGTTACCCGGAACTACGTACTTGACAAGCAGAACGTTGTTCCGCAACACTCGTCAGCGGCTTCGGAGGCCTTGTGGAACATCCAGGAGAGACAAGTGCGAACGAGCCGGCCGCCATCGACTGGCCGGCTGCGACCGCCGTCGTCACGGGGGCGGCGAGCGGCATCGGCGCGGCCCTGGCCGAGCGGTTCGCCGCCGCCGGCGCCCGTGTCGTGCTGGCGGACGTCGACGCGGCGCGGCTGGCCACCACCGCCCGGCGCCTCGCGGACGCCGGTGCCGACGTCGCCGCGGTGCCCACCGACGTCCGCGACCCCTCCGCCATCGAGCGTCTGGCGGAGACCACCATCGAGCGCTACGGCGGGGTCGACGTCGTCTGCAACAACGCCGGCGTTCTCGCCATGGGACCGATCTGGTCGATCGACCTCGCCGACTGGCGGCGCGTCGTGGACGTCAACCTGTGGGGAGCCATCCACGGCGTCAGCGCCTTCGTGCCGCTGCTGATCGCCCAGGACCGACCGTCCCACGTCGTCAACACGGCGTCGATGGCCGGCGTCAGCTCCCTCGGCGGGATCGGGCCCTACGTGGCGACTAAGCACGCGATCGTCGCCCTGTCCGAAGTCTTGGCCATCGACCTGGCCGCCGCCGGCGCCCACCACGTCGGGGTCAGCGTCCTTTGCCCCGGCTACGTCCCCACGCACCTCGGACGAGACCGCGATGAACCGCTCGACGCTCCCGCGGCTGGGGAACCCTCGGTCTCCACCGTCGCCGACGCCACCTTCGCGGCCATCGTCGAGCGCCGCTTCTACGTCTTCACCCACCCCGGTTCGGACACCCGCGTCGAGCGCCGCCACCAGGCGCTCCTCGACGGCCGGCGACCGGCCGGGCTACCCCGCACCCCCTGACCGATCCGACCCACGACCCGACCCACCGACCCGACCCGACCCGAAAGGTACCGCCATGGCTTGGGACTTCGAGACCGACCCCGAGTTCCAAGAGAAGCTCGATTGGGCCGACGCATTCGTGTGCGAGGAGGTCGAACCTCTCGACGACGTCTGGCCCGGCCTCGAGTTCACACCGCTCAACCCCCGCCGCCGGGCGGCGATCGATCCGCTCAAGCAGCAGGTGCGCGACAAGGAGCTGTGGGCTGCCCATCTCGGCCCGGAGCTCGGCGGCAAGGGCTACGGCCAGCTCAAGCTGTCGCTGCTCAACGAGATCCTGGGGCGCTCGTCGTGGGCGCCGATCGTCTTCGGCACCCAGGCGCCCGACACCGGCAACGCCGAGATCATCGCCCACTACGGCACGCCCGAGCAGAAGAACCGCTACCTGGCGCCGCTGCTGAACGGTGAGCTGTTCTCCTGCTACTCCATGACCGAGCCGCACGCCGGCGCGGACCCGACCATGTTCACGACCCGCGCCACCAAGGATGGCGACGAGTGGGTCATCCAGGGGTGGAAGTTCTTCTCCTCGAACGCTCGGACCGCGTCGTTCCTCATCGTGATGGCCGTGACCGATCCCGAGGTCTCCGCCTACCAGGGCATGTCGATGTTCCTGGTCCCGACCGACACACCCGGCATCGACATCGTGCGCAACGTCGGCCTCGGGGGCGAGCCCGAGGACGAGGGCAGCCATGCCCTGATCCACTACGACGATGTGCGGGTTCCCGCTGACGCCCTGCTGGGCGGTGAGGGCCAAGCCTTCGCCATCGCCCAGACCCGGTTGGGCGGCGGCCGCATCCATCACGCCATGCGGACCATCGGCATGGCCAACCGGGCTTTCGACATGATGTGCGAGCGGGCTCTGAGCCGCCGCACCCAGGGGAGCCTGCTGGCCGACAAGCAGTTCGTGCAGGGCTACATCGCCGACTCCTACGGCCAGATCGCCCAGTTCCGGCTCTTCGTTCTGCAGACGGCTTGGAAGATCGACCGCTACCAGGATTACAAGCGGGTGCGCAAGGACATCGCCGCGGTCAAGGCCATCATGCCGACCGTGCTCCACGACGTTGTCCAGCGCTCGATGCAGGTCCACGGAGCGCTCGGCGTGAGCAACGAGCTCCCGCTGGCCCGCATGTGGCTGGCCGGGCCCATCATGGGTCTGGCCGACGGTCCGACCGAGGTCCACAAGGTCACCGTGGCCCGCCAGGTACTGCGCGAGCACAAGGCCACCGAGGATCTCTGGCCCACCGAGCACCTACCCAAACGGCGGGCTGCCGCCCGTGCCAAGTTGGCGCAGCACCTGGAGCTGGAGGTCGGGAACCTGTGAGCGCGACCGACACCGCCCACGATCCCGCCGGTCCCCCGACGGTGCTCGACACCGCCCGCCTCGATCCGTGGCTCGACGCCGCAGGGCTGCCGGGGAGCGGCGCACCGATCGAGCAGCGGTTCCTCTCGGGCGGCAGCCAGAACCAGATCTTCGAGATCCGCAGGGGCGACCTGCGCGGGGCCCTGCGCATCCCGCCGCCCACCGCCCCCGAGTCGCGAGACGACGGCATCATGCGCGAGTACCGGATCATCGACGCCCTCGACGGCACCGACGTGCCCCACACCCGGGCCATCGCTGCGTGCACCGACACCTCGGTGCTCGGACGGGCCTTCTACCTGATGGGCTTCGTCGACGGCTGGTCGCCCATGGACCACGGCAACCCGTGGCCGGACCCGTTCGACACCGATGTGGAAGCACGTCGCGGTCTCGCTTTCCAACTGGTGGAGGGCGTGGCCCTGATGTCGAAGGTCGACTTTCAGGCCCGTGGGCTCGGCGATCTGGGCCGGCCCGAGGGTTTCCACGAGCGACAGGTCGAACGCTGGACCCGCTTCCTCGATCGGATCAAGGGGCGGGAGCTCCCCGGGTTCGACGAGGCATCGGCCTGGCTGCGGGCCCATCGGCCGATCGACTACGTCCCCGGACTCATGCACGGCGACTACCAGTTCGCCAACGTGATGTTCGAGCACGGCGCCCCGGCCCGACTAGCCGCCATCGTCGACTGGGAGATGGGGACGATCGGCGACCCCAAGCTGGACCTGGCCTGGATTCTGCAGGGCTGGCCGGAGGACACCGACGTCCCCAGCAGCGGCGACTACGTCGACCTCCGGGGCATGCCGCCGACCGACGAGCTGCTCGACCACTTCGCCACCATGTCAGGGCGGCAGGTGGACGACATCGATTACTACCTGGTGCTGGCCCGGTGGAAGCTGGCCGTCGTGCTGGAGCAGGGCTTCCAGCGGGCAGGGACGGATCCGAAGCTCAACGCCTTCGGCCCGATCGTCCTCGACCTCATGGCCCGGGCCGCCGAACTGGCCGAGTCGACCGACTACGCGGTGGCGGCCGGATGACGATTGAGGCCGGTGCGACCGGGGCGGCGGCGTCTCCGTCGGAGCGGTTCGACCTGACCGGCAAGGTCGCCGTGGTCACCGGCGGCAGCCGGGGCATCGGTCGGGCTGTGGCCGAAGGCCTGGCCGCCGCCGGCGCCTCGGTGGTGGTGGCCAGCCGCAAGCTGGAGGCGTGCAAGGTCGCGGCTACCGAGATCAACTCGACCACCGACCGAGACACGCTGGCGGTGGCGTGCCACGTCGGGCACTGGGACCAGTGCGACGCGCTGGTCGATGCCACCTACGCCAGGTTCGGACGCTGCGACGTCTTGGTCAACAACGCCGGCATGTCGCCGCTGTACGACGACCTCACCACCGTGTCCGAAGAGCTCTACGAGAAGACCCACGCGGTGAACGCCAAGGGCCCGTTCCGCCTGGCCATCCGGTTCGCCACCAAGATGGCCGAAGCCGAGGGAGGCTCGATCATCAACGTGTCCACCGCCGGGTCACTCCGCCCCATGAGCTTCGACCTGCCCTACTGCATGGCCAAGGCAGGGCTAAACGCGCTCACCCTCGGGTTGGCGGGAGCGTTTGCGCCGAAGGTGCGAGCCAACCTGATCCTGCCCGGCGCGTTCGACACCGACATCACCGACGCGTGGACGTCCGAGATGAAGACGGCGGCGGCCACCAGCAACCCGCTTGGGCGCATAGGCAACCCCCAGGACCTGGTGGGCGCCTGCCTGTTTCTGGCATCGGACGCCTCTGCGTACGTCAACGGCAGCCAGCTCCTGGTCGACGGCGGCTCCTACCGCACGCTCTGATCCACGGTGCCGAGACCGCGCCGTCACCCAGTGGTCCGGGTCGCTGCACAGGCTGAGTGCACTCATCCTCTCCACGAGATGCGCATCACGTTCTAAGATGAGGCCCTTTACATTCTCCCCGCATAGTGTAACGATACGAACGTGTCAGGTGCCACAGTGGCGAGGGAGCCGAGGACGACCTCGAAGGAGGCGATCCTCGTCGCCACCCGGCGAGCCATCAACGAGCGAGGCTCGGGCAAGCTGACCCTCTCGGCGGTGGCCGCGGCCGCCGGGGTCTCGCGGCCCACGCTCTATCGCTGGTTCCCCACCAAGGAGAACCTGCTCGCCGGCATCACCGAATACGAGAAGGAGCGTTTCGCCATCGTGTTGGATACGGCGATCGCCACCGAGACATCAGCGACCGCCCGGCTCGATGCCGCCTTGCGCCAGTTGGTCAACTACCTCGACGAATCGATGGGCGACGACCCGATCGGGGTGGATCCAGCCTATGCACTGCGATCCCTCGCGGCCAGCCTGGCCCCGCAGTCACAGATGCTCGTGGACCTGCTGGGCGAGGCGTTGGTGCAGGTCCCTGCCGTGCGGGCCGGGGCCTTGACCGCCCGCCAGGCGGCCGAGGTCTTCTTGCGCCTCGCCTACTCCCACTACCTGATGCCCCACCCCGAACCCGAGGTCCTGCTCGCCGCCCTGCGCGCGTCGGCCGGCCTCCTCGAACCTGCCCTGGAGACCCGATGAACACCGCCGACGAGCTGATCGCCCAAGCGCGCGAGCGCACCGGACTGCACGACCTCGGGCCCGAGTCGTTCTACGAGGGACTGGTGGTGCTGCTCAAAGGTGTAGAGCAGGCCGGGACCTTCAACGAGCTCGGCACCGCCGTCATCCCCGATCAGGCCATCGGGTACCTGGTGACCCGCCTGGAGATCGAGGACTGGTACCGCCGCCACCCCGAGATCGACGAGCAGGCGATCTCGCCGCCGTTGTTCGGCCTGGGTCTGCCCCGCACCGGCTCGACCGCCCTCAGCTACCTCCAGGCCGAGGATCCCGCCACCCGCTCGCTGCGCACCTGGGAGACCAACTCGCCGACACCGCCGCCCGATCCAGCCACCGAGGACACCGATCCCCGCATCGCCGAAGCGGCGGTGGCCATCTCGATGATCGACGAGATGGCGCCCAAGTTCAAGACGATGCTCCCCCGCTCGCCCACCGGACCCAACGAGTGCCTCCAGCTCATGAGCCTCGACTTCCGCTCATCCATGTTCATCGCCATGGGCGACAACCGGGCGTACCAGGAGTGGTTCGCCTCCTGCGACATGGTCTCCACCTACCAGTACCACCTCCGGGTGCTCAAGCTGCTGCAGTGGAAGTACCCGCCCCGCCCTTGGCGGCTGAAGTCCCCGGCCCACATGCACTCCCTGGACGCGCTGCTGGAGGTCTATCCCGAGGCCCGGTTCGTGATGACCCACCGCGACATCGCCCAGGTGATCCCCTCGGTGGTGAGCCTGCTCGACGCCACGTCGGAGATGCTGCGCACCGGGCCGGTCGCCGCCGACTTCGCCGAGCGCGAGGCTGGTTTCTGGGAGCGGGCCATGCGCAAGACGCTGGCCTACCGCGACTACGGCAACGAGGACCGGTTCTTCGACATCTCGTTCTCGGACATGCGCACCGACCCTGTGGCCGAGATGCGCAAGCTCTACGCCTGGATGGGCGACGAGCTCACCGACGAGGTCGAAGCGCGCATGGCCACGTGGTGGAGCACCAACCCCCGCGACAAGCAAGGCGTGCACGAGTACCACCCCGAGCAGTACGGCATCGACCTCGACGAGCTGCGCCAGCAGTTCGCGTTCTACAACGATCGGTTCGTCGGACCGGCCGCACGGACCACCACCCAAGAGGAAGCATGAGCATGCAGTTCGACTGGTTCACCGGCAACATCGACGAGGCCCTGTTCACCGACGACTTCGACAACCCGCGCCTGGCCGACGGCTCGGCGTGGGAGGACTTCGCCGCCGCCATCGGTCGGGTCGGCGGCGAGCTCCAGCGCGACGACGTCCCCAGATCCCCGGTGGACCTGGCCGCCGGCTACCGCCACCTGTTCGCCATGGTCGGCAACGGGATCATCCAGGCCATGGTGCCCGCCGATCCCTACGCCCCCACCTTGGGGTCCTTCAACCGGACCGACGTGTTCAAGTGGGGCCTCGACTGCCCCGACGCGGCGTACCTGACCACCGGCATCCGCGGTGACCTGACCTACCGCGTCACCGGCAACGTAGGCACCGTTCGCTACCTGAGCTTCCAGGCCAACACCGGCATGGCCAACCACGGAAACATCCGCAACGACGAGCTGAGGACCGATGCCGACGGCAACTTCGAGCTCTGGATCGGCCCCGACGAGCACGAGGGCAACTGGCTGGAGACGCCGCCCGAGACCAACATGCTCATCATTCGCCAGTTCTTCTCCGACTGGGACCACGAGCAGCGAGCTTCGCTCCAGATCGAGCTCGTCTCAGATCCACCGGCCGATGCCAACACCGATGTCCTGGTGGCCACGCCCGATCGTGTAGTGCGCCAGCTCGACGCGGTCGCCAAGTGGCTAGAGGCCAACGTCAAGTTCTGGAACGACGTCGAGGTGCTGGGCCAAGGCGCCCGCCACAACTCCTTCGACGACGCCACCGTCAAGGCCGAGATGGGCGGAGCCCAGGAGAACATCAACGGCTGGGGCCACTACGACCTGGGACCGGACGAGGCCATGATCGTGGAGGCCACACCGTCCCCGGCGGTCTATTGGAGCTTGCACATCGGCAACTTCTGGTGGGAGTCGCTCGACTACGCCGCCCGGCACACCAGCCTCAACGACAGCCAGGCGGTCCTCGATGACGACGGCGTTTTCCGCGCCGTCGTGGCCCACGAGGATCCTGGTGTGCCCAACTGGCTCGACACCATGGGCCACACCAAAGGCCCGCTGCTCTTCCGTTGGGTGGTCGCCGATCACGGACCGGCCGCCACCACCAAGGTGGTCCCCTTCTCGGAGATCCGCGACCACCTCCCCGCCAGCACCGGCACCGTCACGCCCGACGAGCGCGTCGAGGTGATCAAGGCCCGTCGCCGGGCCGTCCAGCGCCGCTTCGCTAGCTGACCGACCCGACCTCGACGAACCTCTCACTCACAGGAGCCACACCAGAACCATGGATCTCGGACTGAAGGACGCAACCGTCGTCGTCACCGGCGGAACCGGCGGCATGGGCCGCGCCGCCGCCGATTGCTTCGCCGCCGATGGTGCACGGGTCGCCGTGCTCGCCCGCTCCCAGGGGCAGCTCGACGCCACCACGGCCGCGCTCATCGCGCTCGGGTCACCCGACGCCGTCGGCATCTCCGTCGACCTCTTCGACGGACCATCGGTCGACCGAGCCATCGCCGAGGTCGGCGAACGCTGGGGCCACCTCAACGCCCTGGTCAACGTGGCCGGGCCGATGCAGGGAGGCCTCAAGACCTTCGAGACCTACACCGACGAGGACTGGCACAACGTCTTCGACGGCCTGACCTTCGCCGCCGTGCGCACCTCTCGCGCCGCACTCCCCCTGCTCCGCAAGGCCGAGTGGGCCCGCATCGTGAACGTGTCGGCCATGTCGGTCAAGCGCCAATCGCCGCCGCTCATCGCCTACACCGCAGCCAAGGCGGCCCTGACCAGCCTCACCAAGAACCTGTCACAGAGCCTGGCGCCCGACGGGATTCTGGTGAATACCGTCAGCCCGGGGACCTACGCTTCGGAGTCGTTCAAGGCCGCCATGGCCGAGATGCCCGACGTCGACGAGAACGACCTGTACGACGTGATGCGCTACATCGGGAGGGGTTTCGGACACTCCGTTTTCCTGGAGCGGGCCGGTGATCCCTCCGAGATCGGCCCGGTGATCGCCTTCGCCGCCTCGGCCCGCAACACCTACATGACCGGCGCCAACATCAACGTCGACGGTGGGACGGACTTCACGTGACAACCGACGCTGCTGCGGCAGCCGAGATAGCCGAGGAAGCGGGACAGCTCCTGCTCTCGGTCCGTTCGTCCGGAACGACCGGCAGTGCTCTGAAGGACGCCGGCGACGCCGCCGCCCACCGGTGCATCGTCGCTCGCCTCGCGGAGCGATTCCCCGAGGATGCGGTGCTGTCGGAGGAGGGCGCTGGGGTCCAGCGTGATCCCAAGGTGTCCCGCGTTTGGATCGTCGATCCGCTCGACGGCACGCGCGAGTTCTCCGAGCCCCCACGCGACGACTGGGCCGTGCACGTGGCGCTGGCCGACGGGGGCTCGCTTGGCGCCGGAGCGGTGGCCCTGCCAGCCCAAGGCGTCACCTTCTCCTCCGACGGACCGCTGCCGGAACGGTCGACTGGCCCTTCCTCGCCGCGGATCCTGGTGAGCCGCACGCGCCCCACCGAGCATGCCGTCGCCGTGGCCGATGAGCTCGGAGGCGAACTGCTGGCGATGGGTTCGGCAGGCGCCAAGGCCATGGCCGTGGTTTCCGGGCGCGCCGAGATATACGCGCACTCCGGCGGACAGTACGAATGGGACTCCGCCGCCCCGGTCGCCGTCGCTCGCGCAGCCGGCTTGCACGTCTCCCGTCTCGACGGTTCGCGCCTCACCTATGACCAACCTGACCCATGGCTCCCCGACCTACTCATCTGCCGGGCGGAACTGGCCACCGCCGTGATCGCCATCTGCCAGGAGGTCCGAGCATGACCGCGACCCTCACCCACTTGCAGCGACTCGAGGGTGAGTCCATCCAGATCATGCGCGAGGCGGCGGCCGAAGCCGAACGTCCCGTCATGCTCTACTCCGTCGGGAAGGACAGCACCGTCATGCTGCGCCTGGCCTGCAAAGCGTTCTACCCATCGACGCCGCCATTCCCCCTGCTGCACGTCGACACCACCTGGAAGTTCCAGGCCATGTACGCGTTCCGCGAGCAGGCCGCCGCCGAAGCCGGCATGGAGCTGCTGATCCACCAGAACCCTGACGCGCTGGCCCGCGGCATCAACCCCTTCGACCACGGATCGTCCATGCACACCGACCTTTGGAAGACCGAAGGGCTCAAGCAGGCCCTCAACCTGCACCGGTTCGACCTGGCCTTCGGCGGAGCCCGGCGGGACGAGGAGAAGTCCAGGGCCAAGGAGCGGATCTTCAGCATCCGCTCGGCCCAGCACCGCTGGGACCCCAAGGCGCAGCGCCCCGAGCTGTGGCGGACCTACAACGTGCGGCGCAGCCACGGCCAGTCGGTGCGGGTGTTCCCCCTGTCGAACTGGACCGAGCTCGACATCTGGCAGTACATCCACCGCGAGCAGATCCCGATCGTCCCCCTCTACTTCGCGGCGAAGCGCCCGGTCGTCGAGCGCGACGGCGTCCTGATCATGGTCGACGACGACCGGATGCCGCTCCTGCCCGACGAGCAACCCCAGATGCGCAGCGTCCGGTTCCGAACGCTGGGCTGCTACCCGCTGTCGGGGGCGGTGGAGAGCGAGGCGGCGACGCTCACCGAGGTGGTCCAGGAGATGCTCCTGACCACCACGTCGGAGCGCCAGGGCCGCACCATCGACTTCGACTCGTCCGGTTCCATGGAGAAGAAGAAGCAGGAAGGGTACTTCTGATGTCCAACGGGCACGAGGACCTGATCGCGTCGGACATCGATGCCTACCTCGACATCCACGAGCACAAGGATCTGCTGCGCTTCATCACCTGCGGCAGCGTGGATGACGGCAAGAGCACCCTGATCGGCCGCCTCCTCTACGAGTCGCACCTGGTCTTCGAAGATCACCTCACCGCGCTCGAGGCCGACTCAAAGAAGGTCGGCACCCAGGGCGGCGACCTCGACTTCGCCCTCCTGGTCGACGGCCTCACCGCCGAGCGCGAGCAGGGCATCACCATCGACGTCGCCTACCGGTTCTTCACCACCGAGCGCCGCAAGTTCATCGTGGCCGACACCCCCGGCCACGAGCAATACACCCGCAACATGGTCACCGGGGCCTCGACCGCCGATGTGGCGGTGATCCTCATCGACGCCCGCAAGGGGGTGCTCACCCAGACCCGACGTCACAGCTACCTGGTGTCGCTGATCGGCATCGAACACGTGGTGCTGGCGGTCAACAAGCTCGACCTGGTCGACTACTCCCAGGACGTCTTCGACGGGATCGAAGCCGACTACCGGGCCTTTGCCGCCGAGGTCGGCCTCAAGAGCATCACCGCCGTCCCCGTCTCCGCGCTGCGGGGCGCCAACATCATCGAGCCCAGCGGCGACACCCCCTGGTACACCGGGGCCTCGCTGCTCGGGCACCTCGAGACCGTGCAGGTAGGTGACTTGGGCAAGAGCAGTCCCTTCCGGATGCCGGTGCAGTGGGTCAACCGTCCGAACCTGGACTTCCGGGGCTTCTCCGGGCTGGTGGTAGGCGGCACCATCGCACCCGGTGACCCGGTACGGGCCCTGCCCTCCGGGCGGACCAGCACCGTCGAGCGGGTCGTCACCTTCGACGGCGACCTCGACGAGGCGTCCACCGGGCAATCGGTCACCCTGGTGCTGGCCGATGAGATCGACATCAGCCGGGGCGACCTGCTCTGCGCCGGCGACGACCCGGCCGAGGTGGCGGACCAGTTCGAGGCGCAGATCGTCTGGATGGACGCCGACGAGCTGGTCCCCGGTCGGCCGTACCTACTCAAGGCGGCCTCCACCACCGTGGGCGTGACCATCGCAGCACCCAAGTACAAGGTCAACGTCAACACCCTGGAAGAGCTGGCGGCCACCACCCTCGGGCTCAACGAGATCGGTGCCTGCACCATCAGCACCGACCGACCCATCGCTTTCGATCCCTACGAGCGCAACCGCGACACGGGCGGTTTCATCCTCATCGACCGCCTCACCAACGCGACCGTCGGCGCCGGCATGCTGCACTTCGCGCTGCGGCGCTCGCAGAACGTGCACTGGCAGTCCGTCGACGTGACCCCCGAATCGCGAAGTGAGCTCATGGGGCACGGTCCCGGCGTGATCTGGTTCACCGGGCTCTCCGGGTCGGGCAAGTCGACCATCGCCAACCAGACCGAGCAGCGACTACGTGCCATGGGCGTGCACACCGTCCTGCTCGACGGCGATAACGTCCGCCACGGCCTCAACCACGACCTCGGCTTCACCGAGGCCGACCGCATCGAGAACATCCGCCGGGTGGGCGAGGTGGCGCGCCTGATGGCCGATGCTGGCCTGGTCGTGCTGGTCTCCTTCATCTCGCCCTTCCGCAGCGAACGCGCCCTCGCCCGCCAGCTGGCCGGCGAGGGCCGCTTCTGCGAGGTCTTCGTCGACACCGCCCTGGCGGAGGCCGAAGCCCGCGATCCCAAGGGCCTCTACCGCAAGGCCCGCAGCGGCGAACTGCCCAACTTCACCGGAATTGACTCGCCCTACGAGGAGCCCGAGGCACCCGAGGTCCGCATCGACACCGGCGCCCTCGAACCGGGCCAGGCGGCCGAGGTCATCCTCGACCAGTTACGGAACATGGGCCTCATGCCCGGAGGTCCAGCGACATGAGGCACTGGGTCACCTATCCCATGGTCACCCATCCGTACGACCCGGCGTTCGCCACCAAGGACGCGGTGACGCGCTTCGCCCGCACCGCCGAGGCGGCTGGCTTCGACGGGATGGGCTTCACCGACCACCCGGCGCCCTCGGACCGGTGGCTGCGCAGCGGGGGCCACGATGCGCTGGACCCGTTCGTCGCGCTGGCCTTCGTGGCCGCGGTCACCGACCGCCTGCTGCTGATCCCCAACATTGTGGTGCTGCCATACCGGAACCCGTTCCTGGTGGCCAAGGCGGTCGCCACCATCGACGCTCTCTCGGGTGGGCGGTTCGTGCTATCCACCGCGGTCGGCTACCAGCGGAGCGAGTACCGGGCGCTGGGCGTCGACTTCGACGAGCGCAACGACCTCTTCGACGAGGCCCTCGAAGTGCTGCGCGGCATCTGGACCACCGACGACTTCGCGTATGAGGGTCGCCACTTCACCGCCAAGGGCCAGACCGCCAACCCCAAGCCGCAGAAGGCCCCCATCTGGATCGGTGGCAACAGCCAGAAGGCCCGTCGCCGGGCGGCCACCGTGGCCGACGGGTGGAACCCGTTCCCCGCCCCGAAGTCGATGGCAGCGACGACCAAGACCGTCGCGTTGGAGACCTTGGACGACCTGGCACCGCTGCTCGACGACCTCTGGTGGCGGGTGGACGAAGCCGGTCGTGACCGCGCCGCGATCGACGTGTCCTTCTCGAACCTCGCCGGCGGTGCGCCCGGAAGTGGGGACTTCGACCCCGACGCAGCGCTTGCGGGCGTGGCCGACCTGGAGGCGCTCGGGGTGACCTGGACCAGCACCGGCGTTCCGGGCGACTCGGTCGAGCACGCCCTCGAAGCCCTCGAGCACTACGGCGAACAGATCATCGGCGCGAAGTGAGCCTCACCAGGTCGAGAGGGTTCCTCTTCATCAGAGAGAACTAGGCTCTCCACAGTCTGAGATGGGTGCTCGCGAGTGGAGACGAGGTCGGCATAGATTGTGCGCATCCCCCGGCCGTGGCCTCGCAGTTCGGGCGCCACCACCCGGTAGCGCTCGCCGAGGCCTGGGTCGGCGAGGTCGACGTTCCCACTGCGGTCGTCGTGACCACCCAGGATCGCGCCATCGAGCGCTTCCTCGCCCATGTCCGCTCGACCGTGCCCCGCCACGATCGGTTCGACGGCCCGCCCACCACCTGAAGGCCCAGCATGAACGAAGCCCCTGTCTCCCAACGGACTCCGAGCTGGCACGCCGGCCAGACGCCCGACGCCCCCGCCATCATCATGGCCGGATCGGGTGAGGTCACCACCTATGCCCAGCTGGAGGATCGTTCCAGCCGGATGGCCCGGGCCCTGCGGGCACGGGGTGTGGGAGCCGAGGAACACATCGCCGTGCTCATGGAGAACAACCGCCCGTACCTGGAGGTGTTGTGGGCGGCACAGCGTTCCGAGCTGCACTACACCGCTGTCAACCGCCACCTCCGCCCCGACGAGGTCCAGTACGTCCTCGACGACTGCGGCGCCACCGTGCTGGTGACGTCGGAGGACATGGCCGAGGTGGTCGCCGCGCTGGACCTCTCGCACGTCTCCGTGCGGATCTGCGCGGTGGGCGAGCTCGAGGGCTTCGAGCGCTATGACGACGTCCTCGAAGGGGAAGACCCTGGCCCACTCGAGAACGAGCGGGAGGGCCGCGAGATGCTCTACTCCTCGGGCACCACGGGCCGGCCGAAGGGGGTACGCAAGCCGGTCCCCCACACCCCGTTCGGAGATCCCGGGGCCGCGCCGGTCCAGGTGGCGGAGAACATCACCATGATGGGCGGGGCACCCGGCGCGGTGTACCTCTCGCCGGCGCCGCTGTATCACGCTGCGCCCCTCGTGTACTGCATGTCGATGCACCGCCTGGGCGCGACGGTCGTGGTGATGGAGCGCTTCGACCCGGCACTGTGCCTGGAGCTCATCGAGCGCCACAGGGTGACCCTCGCCCAGTTCGTGCCCACCATGTTCATCCGAATGCTCCGGCTCCCCGGGGAGCAGCGACCGGGGTACGACATCTCGAGCCTGCAGATCGTGTTGCACGCCGCCGCGCCCTGCCCAGTGGCCGTCAAGCACCAGATGATCGACTGGTGGGGCCCGATCCTCATCGAGTACTACGCCGGCACCGAGGACGTGGGCACCACCATCATCTCGTCACAGGAGTGGCTGGAGCATCCGGGCTCGGTCGGTCGGCCCATGGACGAGTGCCACATCGTCGGCGAGAACGGCGAAGATCTTCCTCCGGGTGAGCCGGGGGTCGTGTACTTCGCCGGCGGACGTCCGTTCGAGTACCACAACGACCCGGAGAAGACGGCGTCGATCTACAACGACAAGGGATGGCGCACGCTCGGCGACGTCGGCTACCTCGACGAGGACGGCTATCTCTTCCTCACCGACCGGGCCGCCAACATGATCATCTCGGGCGGCGTGAACGTCTATCCCCAGGAGGCCGAGAACGTCTTGGCCGGCCATCCGAGGGTCGCCGACGTGGCGGTGATCGGCGTGCCCGATCCGGAGATGGGCGAGGCGGTCAAGGCGGTCGTACAACCCTCCGATCCCCGTGCGGCCGGTCCCGAGCTGGAAGCCGAGTTGCTGGCGTTCTGCCGCTCGGAGCTGGCGACCTACAAGTGCCCGCGCAGCATCGACTTTGTGGACGACCTGCCCCGCAACGACAACGGCAAGCTCTACAAGCGGCTGCTGCGCGACCGCTACTGGGAAGGCAACGACTCCCGGGTCATCTGACGGCGCCTCTGCGACGCGCCGTCGCCCTCAGGCTCAAGCGAAACGACGCCGCAGCACCGCTATCATTTCGGCGTGTTCCCGGCGACTCACCTCGGCCGTCGCGAAGACACCCGACCCGTGGAAGGTGCCGGGAAAGCTGTGCAGCTCGCACGAGACGCCGGCCGCCTGGAGGGCCCGGGCGTAGTCCATGCCTCCGTCTCGGAGCGGGTCGAACTCCTGGGTCGAGACGTAGGCCAGCTGGCCTCGGCCGCGGGACGGTTGCGACCGATCACCCGCTGCGGGGTGCAGTCCAGCTCCATGACCAGGTCGGCGTCGTCGGAGCTCCGCCTTCGGCGCAAGCCTCTCAGTTCAGCGGATGCACGAGGTTGAACCCACGGGGGTCCGAGACGACAGCCACCGTGGAGCCCACCACCTCTGTATCGCCCACCGATGCCAGCCACTCGGGATCGGTGCAGATCGCGTAGCAGCGTCGATTGAGACCCACCTCCACGATGACCGGGGCCCACACGGGCTCGCCGTCGCGTCCGTGGACCGCGGCGGTGGTGGCCACGGTGGCCTCGCCGTCGAAGTGGTCGACCACTTCGGCCGGGTCTTCGACGACTTGGCCCAAGTCGATGGTGACCGATCCGGCTGCGGGCGGCTCGGTGGAGTAGACGCCGGCGACGTGCTTGGTCATGTGCATCCCGACGCCGGTGACCATGCCCCGCGACCCGGGATCGTTGCGCAGCGCCTCGGCCATGGCCGCCAGGCTGTTGAGCACGTATCCACTCCCTGCGCCGCCGGCGTAGGGCAGGCCCCCGGTGACGGTGAGCGGGCGGTCGGCGGCGAGGCCGAGGACGTCACGGGCGAAGCCGAGGCTGGCCGGGAAGCAGCTGTAGAGGTCGAAGTGGGTGACATCGTCGATGCCGACGTGCGCATCGGCCAAGGTGCGGCGGTGGACGGCGGCCATGGCGACCGACCGGGCCAGATCGGGGTGGGCGGCGATGGGCAGGGGATCCTCGCCGTAGGCCGACGAGTGCAGGTAGGCTCGGCGGTCGGGATCGATGCCCAGCTGGTCGGCCGTCGAGCGGGTCGTCAGCACCAGGGCGGCCGACAGGTCGACGTCGAGCATCGAGCACATGCGTTTGGTGTACGGGTCGGCCACATAGCGGTTGTCCGGCCGCGCCTCACCGACCTGCGCGGGATCCTGGGTGAAGGGGAACCACGCGTATGGGTTGGTGGCTGCCACCTCGGTCAGGCCGCTCATCATGGTGGCCAGCTCGGCCCGGTACTGCGCCGGTTCGATCCCCCGGGCGGCCCGCCGGGCGATGTCACGCAGGGCGAAGGTCAACCATGCGGCCTGGATCGCATGCGCCTTCTCCCCCGGCGGCTGCGGCGCCTCGAACGGGAACCGGACCTTGACCGGTGGCGGGTAGCTCCACGCCGGCGGGCCGCCATCCTTCCAGGACCGCTTCACCGTGGCGATGGCCTCGCCCATGCACACGGCTTCGACGGTGGTCTGGCCGGCGGCGAGGCGGGCGGCGGCCCCGTTGACCAAGACCTGCGGGGTGGTTCCGCCGATGCCCGAGTAGCGACGGAACCGGGGGGTGATGCCCAACCTCGTGCTCAGACGGCCCGTGGGGTCGTCGTAGTCCCAGCTCTGGCAGTAGACGACCTGGAGGCCATCGATCCGATCCAGCAACCCAGGCGACCCGGCATCATCGACGGCTCGGCCCAGCACGTCGGCCCACAGGTCGAGCGGCTCAGTCGAAGGTCCGTCTTCGGGCCGGACGATGCCCTGGGCAACGCCGATGATGCAGGTGGCCTGGGGATCGACGGACATCGACATGAGCTCCACGCGATGGGCAACGGGCGACACAGCCTAGGTGCCAATTCGTACAGTGTTAGAGTTAGCGGTTCTCCAGCACAGGCCAAGGGGGTCCGGGTGACGACCAGCGGTGGACGCCGAGACCTCGACCAGATCCGCAACGGCCTGGTCGCCTGGTGCAGCGGGCACCGCCCCGACCTCGCGGCCGCGGGCATCGCCCAGCTCAGTCACCCGTCGGCCGGGCTCTCCAACGAGACGATCGTCGTCCGGTGCGGGCCGAACCCGGACGGCTCGCCAAGTCCACACTTCGTCGTGCGCCTCCCACCGGTCATGGCATCGTTCCCAGACCTCGACTTCGGGCGCCCCGCCCGGGTCCAGGACGCCGCGGGAGAAGCCGGCATCCCTGTCGCCGGGCCCACGACCTTCGAGGACGACCCACGCTGGCTGGGAGCGCCCTTCGTCGTCATGCCCTTCGTTGACGGCACCATCCCCGGTTCCGGCTCGCTCTTCGACCCCTGGCTCACCGAGGCAACCGAGGCACAACGCCGCGACGCCCAGCACGAGATGGTGCGGGTCCTCGCCTCCATCGCCAAAGTCGACTGGCACGTCCCTGCGCTCGAGGAGCTCCTCGGAAACGGCAAGGGCAGGCTGGTCGACCAGCTCGATCAGTGGGCGGCCTACCTCCAGTGGGCCGCCGAGGGTCGTTCGTTCCCCCGGATCGAGGCCCTCTTGGCCTGGTGTCGCGAGCACGCACCGGTCGAGGAGGCGACACCGTCGCTGGTGTGGGGCGATCCCCGCCTCGAGAACCTGGTCATGGACGAGGACCGACGCACCCGTGCCGTTCTCGACTGGGAGCTGGCCACCATCGGCCCCGCCGAGATGGACTTGGGCTGGTACCTCGGACTGGAGCGCGTCCTGCACGAGCTGACCGGCATGGATCCGCTCCCCGGGTTCGCCTCGCCCGACGAGGTGATGGCGGACATGGCCCTCGCGCTGGGCCGGCCGATCCAGGACCCGGAGTGGCACCAGATCTTCGCCGTCGTCCGGTCGGTCTGCATCAACGTCCGCCAGGCCGACATCTCCGCTCAGGCCGGCGTCGAGTACCTCCTGCCGCCCGGCGAGAAGAACCCGTTGATCGCCACCGCCGAGCGATGGGTGTCCGAGCACCCGGCCTCGGACTGATCCGGGGCGGGAAGGCCGGCTCCATCGTCGCGCCAGGCCCGAGCAGGCCGTCGGCGACGTAACCGTAAATGGTCTCGTCCTAGTAGGGCTCCAGGATCATCGGCATGCGATGGGCGCCGCGGACGAGGGTGGAGGAGATGCGCTCGACGGGCCCGGTGAGCGCGTAGCGGGGGTGGCGGGCCAGCAGCTCCTCGAAGAAGACCTTCGCCTCGAGTCGGGCCAGGGCGGCGCCGAGGCAGAGGTGTTCGCCGAAGCCGAAGGCCACGTGGGTGGGGGTGGTGGACCGGATCACGTCGAGTACGCCGGCGCTCGGGCCGAACGCCGCCTCGTCCCGATTGCCCGAGGCGTAGAGCATCACCACAAACTCGCCGGCGGAGATGGTGGTGCCCCCTAGTTCGACGTCCTCTGCCGCGGTCCGGCCGAAGGCCTGGATCGGCGTCACCCATCGGAGCAGCTCCTCGACCGCGACCGGGATCAAGCTCGGATCGGCCGCCAACGCTGCTCGCTGATCCGGGTGATCGTGGAGCGCCTCCATGCCGCCGGAGATGAGGGTGCGGGTGGTCTCGTTGCCGGCGACGAGCAGGGTCATGCAGAAGCCCATGATCTCCGCCCGGGAGAGGCTGCGGCCGTCGAGCTCGGAGCCCTTCAGGACGTTCAACAGGTCGTTGCCGTCGGTGGCCGGCGAGTCGATGTGGTCCAGGAGGAACTCGAGCATCTCGTCGAACTCGGCGCCTTCAAGTCCCCCCGACCCGTCCGGTGCCGAGATGACGGCGTCGGACCACCGGCGGAACAGATCCCGGTCGGCGTCGCCCACGCCGAACAGTTCGGCGATGACGGCGATCGGGACGGTGGCGGCCAGGGCGTCGACTCCGTCCACCTCCTCGTCCGGAGTCGCCGCCTCGAAGGCGGCCACCACGTTGGCCCGGGTCGCCGCCTCGAGCCCGGCGGCGGAGCGGGGGGTAAACTGGCGGTTCACGATCTTGCGGTACTGCGCGTGCACGGGCGGGTCGAGGTGCAGGATCGAGAAGGTGTTGGGCAGGGTGGGGCCTTCGGAGCGAAGCGGATCGTTGATCAGGACGCCCCGACCGGAGACGAAACGCCTCGGATCCCGGCTGATGGCACGGATCTCGTCGTAGCGGCTGATCGCCCAGTTGCCGTCTGCGGTCCGATGGGCCGGGCCGTGGGCACGGAGGGCGGCGAGGATGTCGAAGTAGTCGTCTCGCAGGAAGAAGCCGGGCAGGGTCAGGTCGAGCTCGAGATCGGTCAGCTCAGCGGTCGCCATCGTGCTCCTCTTCTGGATTCGGACCGGGCGGTGATGCGCCCTTTGCCGCTGGTTCCGCAGTTTCGTACAGTGTTCGACTTGCCGTCAAGATCGTTCGCTCCTCAGAGCCGATCCCGCAACCCAGGAGGCCGATCGTGCGCGCTGCCGTGATGACCGAGGCCGACCAGCCCCTCGTCCTTCGAGACCTGACCGCTCGGGGGCTCCGCGCCAGTCAGGTTCGATTGCGCGTCGATGCGGCTGGGGTCTGCCACTCCGACGAGACCATCCGCAAGCAGGGCATGGGCGGGCTGGCACCGGCCATCCTCGGCCACGAAGGGGCGGGCACGGTGCTCGAGATCGGCGATGCGGTCCTCGACCTTGGGCCCGGCGATCGGGTGATCGGTACCTTTCAACCCGCGTGCGGCGCCTGCTGGCACTGTGTCCGGGGCCGCACCCAATTCTGTGACCAGATGATCCCGGTGGCGATGCGGGCCCACTGGCTCGATGCCGACGGCGCCAAGACGTGGTCCATGTCCGGTCTGGGGATGTTCGCCGAGGAAGCCATCGTCGAGCGGATCTCGGTGGTGCCGGTGGAGACCGACCTACCTGCCGAGCAACTGGCCCTGGTGGGCTGCGGTGCCATGACCGGTGTCGGCGCCGTGCTCAACACCGCCCGCCTGGAACCCGGCGCCACGGTGGCCGTCATCGGCTGCGGAGGCGTCGGGCAGTTCACCATCCAGGGCGCGCGACTGGCCGGAGCGACGCGCATCATCGCCATCGATCCCGTGGCCGACAAGCGTTCGGCGGCCACGGTGAACGGGGCCACCGACGTGATCGACCCCGGTGACGTCGACGCGGTGGCAGCGGTACGCGACCTGACCAGCGGACGCGGTGTGGACGCCGCCTTCGAGGTGGTCGGGTCGCCAGCCTTGCTGCAGCAGGCTTATGCGCTGTGCCGCGACGCCGGCACCGTGGTCGCCGTGGGGATGCCACCCGCCGGCACCACCGTGACCTTCGACGGCACCCAGCTCTTCGCCAGCGAGAAGCGCATCCTCGGCTCCTACTACGGCTCTGGCCAGGTGCGCGAGGACTTCCCCCGTCTGGTGGCGCTCGCCGAGGCCGGGCGGCTCGACCTCGGAGTCGCCATCACCCGCCGCATCGGCCTGCACGACGTGAACGATGCGTTTCGGGCCATGGCCGAAGGCGAGGTGATCCGCTCGGTGATCATCCCCGGGACCACCGTCGGCTCCTCCTCTCCCACCCCACCGGCCCCTTGACCCTGGAGACCCACCCGATGCTGATACTCCGCGACCGCCGAGACCACACCGAAGTCCTCACCCTCAACCGGCCCGAAGCGGCCAACTCGCTCAATCCCGAGCTCATGGAACAGCTCGGGGTCGCCCTCCAGGAGATCCTCGAAGACGACGACGCACGGGTGGTCGTGCTCACCGGCGCCGGCGAGCGCGTCTTCTGCGCCGGGATGGACCTGTCCGCGCTCGGTGACTTCAACGACAAGGCCACGGCCGGCGCCGAACCGAAGCCGGGGGCCGACGCCATGGCCTCGTTCATGGCCGGCACCTATCCGAAACCCATGATCGCCGCAGTGAATGGCGCAGCCGTGGGCGGTGGACTGGAGCTGGTGATGAGCTGTGACCTCGTGGTCGCCGCCGAGCACGCCCGCTTCGGACTACCCGAGGTGAAGCGGGGCCTGTTTGCCGCCGGCGGAGGCACCACGCTGTCCACCCGCATCCCCCTCGCCTTGGCGCTGGAGATCGGGCTCACTGGGCGACTCATCGACGCACCGAAGGCGCTCGAGACCGGCCTGCTCAACCAGGTGGTCGCGCCAGACGAGCTGATCTCGTCCGCCATCGCGTTGGCCGAAGAGGTGGCGGCCAACGGGCCGCTGGCCGTGCAGCTCACCAAAGCGCTGCTGCGAGGCGCCGTCACCCAGGAGCCGTCCGCCGGCCGGGCCACCCCGGAACAGATGAACCGGGTCTTCCAGAGCACGGACGCCCGCGAGGGCGCTGCGGCGTTCATGGAGAAGCGGCCACCCAACTTCACCGGCCACTGACGCCAAGCCGACGGCTGCCGCCTTCGCTCGACAAGCCGAGCCCGCGGGCCCTACATGCCGCTGATGCCCTTCAGCTCCACGTACTCGTCGAGACCGGCCTCGCCCCACTCGCGCCCGATGCCCGAAGCCTTAAACCCACCGAAGGGCATGAGGGGATCCGGCGCATACCCGTTGATGCCGAAGGTGCCGGTCCGGATGCGACGGCCCACGTCGAGGCCGCGCTCCGCATCGACTGTCCACACCGACCCCGCCAGGCCGAACTCGGAGTCGTTGGCGATGGCGATGGCGTCGTCGACATCGTCGAAGGGGATCACCACCAGGACCGGGCCGAAGATCTCCTCCCTCGCGATCCGCATGTCGTTGGTGACGTCGGCGAACACCGTCGGCTGGACGAACCAGCCGGTGTCGAGGCCGGGAGGGGCCTCGGAACCTCCCGTGACCAGGCGGGCCCCCTCTTCGATCCCCAGGTCGATGTAGTTGCGGACGCGATCGCGCTGGCGGTCGCTGACGACCGGGCCGATCGCTGTGCCCTTGGTGAAGGGGTCGCCCACCTTCAGACCGGCGGTCACGGACCCGACCACGTCGACAACCTCGTCGTAGCGGGCCGCCGAGGCGAGCACCCGGGTCTGGGCGGCGCAGGCCTGCCCGTTGTTGACGAAGGAGGTGTAGCGGAGCCCTGCCCCCACGACGTCGAGATCGGCGTCGTCCAGAACAATGGTCGCCGACTTGCCGCCCAGTTCGAGGCCGACCCGCTTGAGCTGTCGGCCGCACTCCTCGGCGATGCTGCGCCCGGCGGCCGCCGAGCCCGTGAACGCGACCTTGTCTACGCCCGGATGTGCCACCAGCGCCTTGCCCGCAGCCACTCCCCCCGTCAGTACGGAGACCACCCCTTCGGGAACCCCGACCGCTTCGACGATCTCGGCCAAGACCATGGCGTCGAGCGAGGCCTCCGGCGCCACCTTGAGCACGATGGTGCACCCGGCCAGCAGGGCCGGCGCCAGCTTGGTGGCAATGAGCACCAGGGGGACGTTCCAGGCGACCACGGCGCCCACCACCCCCACGGGTTCGCGCCGCAGCACCCACGGCAGGTACCGGCCGTCACGGCGCTGCTCGCGCGGGTGGGTCCGGGCCACGTCGATGAACGACCGCATGGTGTCGATAGGAGCGCCGACCTGACCCAGCTTGGAGAACCCGAGGGTGCATCCGGTCTCGTAGGTGATGATCTGCGCCAGCTCGTCGAACCGGGACTCCATCCCGGCGATGATCCGCTCCAGGGTGTCGATGCGGTCCTCTAGCGGAGACGACGGCCATCCCGACTCGTCGAACGCGGTCCGGGCAGCTCTGACCGCTGCATCGACGTCGTCGGCGCCAGCTTCGGGCACGCGGGCCAGCACCTGCTCGGTGTGCGCCTCCACCACGTCGATCTTCGCCGTCGACCGGGGCGGTACCCACGATCCGCCCACCAGCAGCTCTTCGAACGTCCGAACCATGCTCACTCCCGATCCTCGACCAACTCGAACACTGTACGACTCTGGCGCACATCCGACTCGCAGAACCCGTGGACCCAGAGGACCGGTAGCGTTTCCCGACGGCCAACGACCCGGAGGACCGCCATGGCCTGCGAGCCCGGCGAGGCAACGAGCACCAAGCCCGACGACGTTCGTCGGTCGTGGCGCTACGGCGAGCTCACCCGCGACCACGTCGTGCAGGCCGCCCTGGACCTCGTGCTCCGTGACGGACTCGTTGGCCTGAGCATGCGGAGGCTGGCCGACGAGCTCGGCATCTCCTCCATGAACGCCTATTACCACGTGCGTAGCAAGAAGGCGCTGCTCGACCTGGTGGGCGACGCCGTCATCGGGCAGGTGCCCGACCCACCAAGCGGCCTGGCCTGGGACGAGCAGGTGCGGGCGTTCTTCGAGGAGGGCCGCCAGGTCCTGCTGCGCTATCCCGGGGTTGCCAACCACTTGCTCGTCCTCGACGCCGGTCACCCCAACCAGGTTCGCCTGTACCGGTTGCTCACCGGCCTGCTCACCGAGGCTGGCTTCAGCCGGGAGGCTAGCGACCAGGCCCAGCGGGTCATGGCCTACCTGCTCTTCGGCGCCGTAACCTCGGAGCTGGCGACGGCCGAGGCCGGCAGGGACGAAGCCACCCTTTCCTTCGCCGACGACGACGAGGTGTTCCGCTTCGGACTCGACCTGATGATCGAGGGCCTGCGAGCCCTCCCCCGAGCCACCCACGCTGGAAGCTGACGCCGACAGGTCAGAGGATGGCGCGGACCGGGCGGAAACGCATCGCCCTCCGTCGCGAAGAGCCCGGCAACGGCGCGACCCCAGAAGTGGCTCCCGTCGAAGCCGCCCTTGACGCCCTCGGGGCCGCGCCGGTCTTGAGGTAGAGGCCAACGCCGCGCTTGCCGCGGTTCGGCAGCTCGATCATGTGGTTGACCCCGCCCGGACCGCTCGGCACCAGGCCAGAGGAGACCAGCCCCCGCTGCGGGTCGCCCGATTCGGGATGCTCGATCTTAAGACGTCCCCATTTCTGACACTCACGTCAGGGAACTCGAACGCGTACGGTGGCGCGTCCATGGCGCCCACCACCGACATCGCATGGGCCGGGGATGCCACCGTCGCCGCCCCGCTACCGCCTAGACCCGAAGTTCCATCGTGACCGAGCCACCAGGGACCGACCTCGTCGCCACCGAGCAGGTGGGCCGGGTGCTGGTCATCGCCATGCAGCGCCCGCACAAGCGCAATGCCGTCGACCGAGCGCTGGCCGATGCGCTGAGCGGAGCCCTCGACCGCCTCGACGACGATCCCGACCTGTGGGCCGGCGTGCTCACCGGGACCCCCGACATGTTCTCGGCGGGGAGTGACCTGACCTCGGGAGGCGACTACGTCACCGAGCGCGGCGGCGAATACGGGATCATCCGGCGAGCCCGTCGGCGCCCGTTGATCGCCGCCGTCGAGGGCATGGCGCTCGGTGGCGGGATGGAGATCGTGCTCGCCTGTGACCTGGTGGTCGCTGCGACCACCGCCTCGTTCGGCATGCCCGAGGTGACCCGCGGCCTCGTGCCCACCTGTGGCGGGCTGTTCCGCTCCCTGCTGGCCATGCCCAGGAACCTGGCCCACGAGCTCGTCCTGACCGGTAGGCCGATCGACGCCGGACGAGCGCACGGTGCCGGTCTGGTGAACCGGCTGAGCGAACCGGGTCGGAGCGTCGAGGTGGCGCTCGAGCTCGCTGAGGAGATCACGTCGAACGGGCCCACCGCCGTGGCCCTGGCGCTGCAGGCCATGCAAGAGCTCGACGCGGCGACCGCGGCCCTCGGCTGGCCCGCCACGGATAGAGCGACCACCGCGGTGTCGACCTCCGAGGATGTCCGAGAAGGCGTGGCTGCCTTTCTCGAGAAGCGGGCTCCCGTCTGGTCCGGACGATGAACGGTGTCGCACGCATCGATCACCGGTCCGTACCCATCGGCATCACCTACTGACGAACCTAGGAAGAGAACGTCGTTCGCGGGACCCGGCAGGTCCCTTGATCATGGTCGTGCTCACCGGTACTCTCGCTCGTCACCGGGAGGCCGTCCTCGGGACACTCCGCCACGGGTGGTCGCCGGTCCTTGAGAGCCATGCCAGGAAGCCGCGTCGATGAGGGACGAGACCGAAGAGATCGAGTTCGACCCGTACTCGGCCACCTACTTCAACGACCCCTACGACTCTATCGCCGGATGCGCGACGAGGCGCCGGTGTTGCACAACGAGAAGATCGGCTTCTACGCCATCTCCCGCTGGGACGATGTGGTCGACGCCGAGCGGGACTGGGGGACCTACAGCAGCGCCTACGGGATCGAGCTCGACTCCCTGACCCGCGGCGAGATCATGCACGACTACGAGAGCCTGATCATGATGGACCCGCCCCGGCACGACCGCTTGCGGGCACTGGTCAGCAGGGTGTTCACCCCGAGAGCGATCGCCCTCCTCGAGCCCACGGTGCGCGAGGTCATCACCGGGTACCTCGATGCCCTCGGTGGCCGCGACCACGTCGATCTGCTGAGCGAGTTCGCCACCTACTTCCCCGTCGAGGTGATCTCCCGAATGCTCGGCATCCCGACCGAGGGCCGACAGCAGGTCCGGCTTTGGCTCGACGAGGCGCTCACCCGCGATATCGGTCAGACCGACGTCTCAGAGGCCAACACAGCAGCCATGGCGGCGATGGGCACCTACTTTTACGAGCTGGCCGGCGAGAAGCGCGCCCATCCTGGCGACGACATGCTGAGCCGCCTGACCCAGCTGACCACCACCGATGACGACGGCAAGGCGATCGGCTTGGACGATGTGGCCATCGCCGGGTTCGGAACCCTCATCGGCGGTGCTGGCGCCGAGACCGTCACCAAGCTGATCGGCAACGCGGTGGTCGAGTTCGCCCGCCATCCCGAGCAGTGGCAGCTCGTCCATGACGATCCCTCGACGATCCCCGGCGCGTTCGAAGAGCTCCTGCGCTACCAGCCGCCGTCTCAGTTCCAGGGCCGCATGACCACACGGAACGTGGAGCTGCACGGCGTGACCATCCCCGCCTTGTCGCCGGTCTTGCTCATGACCGGCGCGGCGACGCGAGACGAGCGGCAGTTCAATGATCCCGATCGCTTCGACATCACCCGGCCGGCGTCGCTCTCGCTCGGTTTCGGCTACGGGATCCACAGCTGCCTCGGCGCCGCGCTGGCTCGCATGGAGAGCCGCATCGCCATCGAGGAGCTGGCTCGGCGCTACCCCCGCTACGAGGTCATCGAGGAGGGACTCGAGCGGGTCCAGATGACCAACGTCGCTGGCTACTCCCACGTTCCCATCCGCGTCGTCTGATCGCTCAGGGGTGATCTATGACGGCGATCTCGTCGATGTGAGCCGGTGAGGTGATCACGTGGCAGATCGAAGCGGCGACATCCTCGGGCTGCATCGTCGCCATCGCCCCGTCGCTCAGCACGCCGGCCGCCTCCCACCGGACGAGGGCTTCACCAAGTGCCTCGGTGTCCCATGACGCGGTGAAATCGGTGCCCTCGGTGTTGCCCACGACCACCCGGCTCACCCGGAGCCCCGGGAACTCTCCCGGGAGACAACGGATCAGGCCGTCGACGGCGAACTTCGAGGTGGCGTAAAGGGTCAGGTCGGGGAACGGCCGCCGCACGCTCTTCGAGGACAGCAGGATCAGTCGGCCGTCGGATTGGAGCAGGTGGGGCGCCGCGGCCGCGCTCACGATCGCCGCGCCGACGAGGTTGGTGTCGAGCACGTCGCGCCACTGGGCGGCGGTGGCGCTAGCCAGCGGTTGCAAAGCCGAGACGCCGACGGCGTAGACGACGGCATCGAGCCCTCCGAGGGCGTCGCAGGCATCCCCGACGATCGAACGGGCTGCCCCTTCGTTCCGCACATCACCGGGCACGGCCACCATCGACCTGGATGCCGTCACCATCTGATCCAGGGTGGCGGCCCGGCGGGCGCTGATGGCCACCCGGGCACCTTGTTCATCGGCGAGGCGGGCCACAGCCGCCCCCACCCCCGAGGAGGCACCCACCACGAGGATCCGCTTGCCGTCCATGTCGCTCCCAGCCGGGCCGCGCTCGCCGCCCCGCCAACGAAAGCTACCATTCTGCACCTATTGTTGACGTGAGTGTTAGTAGCCCATCCTCCTGGTAGCGCCGCCGATCCACGACCCCTGCGAAAGAGCCCAGCTCCATGGCCGAGTCCACCGCACCGACCACCGCCGAGACCTCCGAGGACGTCGAAGGTGATCCGTTCAGTCGCATGGATCCGGAGATGGCCGGGGCTCCGCAGCCCGCCTATCGGGCCATGCGGGCCGCCATGCGCGTCGTCCCCATGGACGGCAGTGTGATCCTGGGGGGGCGGGCCGAGGTCGACGAGGCCCTGCGCAACCACGCCGTGTACTCCTCGAACATGTCGGCGGTCGACCTGCAGAACGTCCGGCCCCTCATCCCCCTCCAGATCGATCCGCCCGAGCACAAGCAGTACCGGCGGATCCTCGACCCGATCTTCGCCCCCAAGAAGATGGCCGCCATGGAGGGCGCCGTCACCGACCTGGTCAACGACCTCATCGACCGGTTCGAGGATCGCCAGGGCATCAACTTCGCCACCGAGTTCTCCACGCTGTTCCCCACCCAAGTGTTTCTCGTGCTCTTCGGGTTACCGGTCGCGGAGCTGCCAACCTTCATGACGATGAAGGATGGGATCATCCGTCCACACCACGTCACCGGCACAGCGTTCCGCAGTCCCGAATCCGTCACGTACCAGAAGGCCACGGCGGACTCGGTCTACGCGTACTTCGAAGAGGTGCTCGATCGGCGACAGCAGGACCCGCAAGACGACCTGCTGAGCCAGTTCCTCGTGACCGAGATCGACGGACGCCGCCTCACGCGCCACGAGGTCCTCGACATCTGCTTCCTGCTGCTGATCGCCGGGCTCGACACCGTCACGGCCACGCTCGACTGCATGTTCGCCTACCTCGCCGGGCACCCCGATCAGCGCCGCCAGATCTGCGAGGACCCGTCGGTGATCCCCGCCGCGCTCGAGGAGCTGCTGCGTTGGGAGACACCGGTGATGGGCATCGTCCGCTCCGCCGTCACCGACGGCGAGATCGCCGGTTGCCCGGTCGCCAAGGGAGACCAGGTCGTCGCCTTGCTCGGTTCCGCCAACACCGACGAGGCCGATGTCGAGGATGCCGACGTGGTCCGCTTCGACCGCACCGTGAACCGGCACCTCGCCTTTGGGGGCGGCGTCCACCGCTGCCTCGGTTCGCACCTGGCACGCCTCGAGCTGCGGGTGGCGCTGCGGGAGTGGCACCGCCGCATCCCCGACTACTCGATCGCCGACGGCGTCCAACTCGTCTACACCGGCGGCATCCGGTCCATCGAGGACTTCCCGATGGTCCTGTCCGCTCCCCCCGGCGCTCGATGACAGATCCGGCCGGCCTGCTGGCCGTCCTCGATCTAGAGCCCGTGGGTGAGGGCCGGTACCGCGCCACGCACGTCGACGAGGGTCACGGTGTGGTCTTCGGCGGGCAGCTCCTGGCCCAGACCGTCATCGCCGCAACCCGAACCGTGCCCGACAAGGAGCTCCTGTCGCTGCACACCGTGTTCGCCCGGGGCGGCAACTTCGAAGAGCCGCTGCTGATCGACGTCGAGGTCATGGCCTCGGGGCGGTCCATGGCCAGCCTCACCGTCACCACCAGCCAGAGTCGCGGGGTGTGCACCCGGTCCATCGCACTCCTCCACGTCCCCGACGCCCACCGGATCCGCCACGCCGACGGTGCTCCGACCGTCGCCGGCCCTGAGACGGGGTCACGTCGCGAGGGGTCCCCGGACTTCTGGGACATGCGCATCGTCGGTGAGGTCGACATCATGGATCCCGACCTCACCGGACCCGCCCGCCTCCAGGTCTGGAGCCGGTTTCCGAACGCGCCCGCAGATCTCGCCGTGGCCCAGGCCCTGCTGGCCTACGCCAGCGACGGGTTCCTCATCGCCACCGCCATGCGCCCCCATGCGGGCATCGGCCAGTCCATGGCCCACGTGAGCGTCGCCACCACCGTGCTGACTCAGACCTTGACCTTCCACGAACCGTTCACGGCCGGCGACTGGCTCCTGCTCGACCAACACAGCACCTATGCCGGTCGCGGGCGGTCCCACGGGGTGGCCGAGGTCTTCGACGCCGGGGGACGCCTCGTCGCCGCCTTCAGCCAGGACAACATGATCCGGGCCATGGCCTGATCGGCTTGGCCCATGGTCGCCGGTCGACGCACTAGGCGTTGGCGATGCGCTCCGACAGCGTGACGGCGGTGACGAGCCCGTCGTCCTGGAACTTGCCGGTGCCGTGGCTCACCGGCGTGGTGTCCACGTCGGAAGCCTGTGCCCGCAGCGCCCCGACCGTCGCCTGCGCGCGCGGGATGTGGGTGAACGGGTCGTAGGAGAAGTTCTCCATGGCGTTGAGGTGGGTGATCCGGTTGATGTCCTCGTCCGGCAGGCCCTCGAGGTACTTCATGGCCATCTCCGGGGAGTTGGGCCACGTCCAATCGGAGTGGGGGTAGTCGCACTCCCAGTGGATGTGCTTGGCGTTGAGGTGGTGGCGGACCTCCATGCCCACGGCGTCGTCGATGAAGCAGGTGAGGACGTGCTCGTTGAACACCTGGCTCGGGAGCTTGTCGCCGAAGTCCTGGTTGGTCCACTGGTGGTGGTGCTGGTACACGTAGTCGATCCGCTCCAGGAAGTACGGCAGCCAGCCGATGCCTCCCTCGGACAGCGCCACCCGCAGGTCTCCGAACTTGCGGAAGATGGGTGACCAGATCAGGTCCGCCGCGCACTGGACGATGTTCATGGGCTGCAGGGTGATCATGGTGTCGATCGGCGCGTCCATGGCGGTGATCACGGTCTGGCTGGAGGACCCGATGTGCAGGCAGATGACGGTGCCGGACTCGGCACAGGCGGCCAGGAAGGGATCCCAGTAATCCGAGTGCCAGCTGGGACGGCCCAACTTCTCGGGGTTCTCGGAGAAGGTCACGGCGTGGCACCCCTTGTCGGCCATGCGGCGAACCTCGGCGGCCATGAGCTCGACATCCCAGATGGGCGGCACGGCCAACGGGATCATGCGGCCCGGATGGGCACCGCACCAGGAGTCGACGTGCCAGTCGTTGTAGGCACGAAGGAGCTCGATCGCGATGCCCTTGTCCGCGCAGGTGTAGAACAGCTGACCGGTGAAGCCGGCGAGGCTCGGGAAGTTGAGCGATCCCAGCAGACCGTTGACGTTCATGTCGTCGATGCGGGCGTCGATGTCGTAGCAGCCCGGGCGCATCTGCTCGAAGGACAGGGCATCGAGGCCGTACTCGAGCGGATCACGACCGGCAACCGCGTTGAGGCCGACGTTGGGCAGCGCGGCCCCCTCGAACATCCAGAGGTCGCGGCCTTGCTCGTTGCTCACGACGTGCGGCGCCCGTTCGGCGGCGCGCGCAGACAGGCGACCCTCGAAGATGTCCGGGGGCTCGACCACGTGATCGTCCACGCTGACGAGGATGAGATCATCGGTGTTCATCGGGTCCCTCGACTCTGTAGCTGACGGCATCGTTAGATTACCGGTCGTGTCTGCGACCGCAACCGGACCAAACCCAGCCGGGCCGTGGGCCGCCGTTACCGTGGACGTGATGGATGGCGCAGAGGTTCTCCGGCGGCAGCCGTTCGGCGACAACCCCGAGGTCGGATTGCGCGGTGCCTCGACCCAGCGGTCGATCCTCGCCGCGGCCCTCGGTGTCTTCGCCGATGAAGGATTTCATGACACGAACGTCGAGCTCATCAGCTCCGCAGCCGGGTGTTCGCGCCCGGCGTTCTACCAGTACTTCTCGAGCAAGGAAGACGTGTTCTGGCGCCTCGCCGGTCACCTGGCGCGCGACCTGGCTCGGCTGGTCGAGCACCTGGGTGACATCGAGCCCGATGCCGGAGGCCTCAAGGCACTAGAGGGGTGGCTCGATCAGTTGGTCGACGTCTACGTCGCCTACCGGCCGGTCTTCATCTCGTTCCGGGCCGCGTTCCGCGACCACGAACCGCATCAGGCGCTCCCGCGCACCATCACCCCGCTGCTCGTGCGGTCCCTGGAATCGGCGCCGCGCCGGCACCGGGTGACGTCGGTGGACGTAGACCTCGAGATCCTGGGCGACGCCACCGTCGCCATGATCTTGCGCAGCATCCACTACTGGCTGTTCGACCTGGTTCCCGTCCCCCGACCCCGGTTCACCGCGGCTCTTGCGTCAACGGTGCACCGGGTGCTGTTCGGCGCCGACCCCGACGTCAACATCGGCCGGTTGGCCGACCCGCCGAGCCACGAGGTGCCCCAGTGGCCGGAGGTGGCGGCGACCACCGATGAGCCGGCGCTGCGGCCCCGCGGTCGCCAGACCCGCCAGGATCTCCTCGATGCCGGAGGCAGGGTGCTCCCGCGACGAGGGTTCCACGACACCAGGGTGGACGACATCGTGGCCGAGGCCGGGTGCTCCCACGGCAGCTTCTATCGGTACTTCGATAACAAGGACGTCCTCTTCCAGGTGCTGGCCCTCGATGCCGGTGAGGCCATGGCGAGGCTCGCAGACGCCTTCCCCGTCGAGCCCCGGGCGGTGCGGCCGTGGCTCGTCGACTGGTTCGCCACTTACCGCTCCAATGGCGGGATCCTCAGCGCCTGGCAGGAGATCGGAGTCGAAGAGACGGTCATGACCGCCATGTCGCTCGATCTCGCTGCGGTCTTCTTCGACCGCTTGCAACGGGTCGTGCACGCCCGAGGCTTCGGCGACACGACCGTCGATGCCGTCGCGCTACTCGCGGTGCTGGAGCACGTTCCCTACAACGTGCTGGTGCTCGGCTACCTCGACGAGGACCAAGCCGTATCTGCCGCCGAATGCATCATCCGGCGCGGCATCTTCGGCGCCTGAGGCGATCACCGCTCAACGATCGGTTGTTGTCTAACAGTCATGTCACCTAAGATCGGTGGCCCTAGCCTGTTTCTGTTCGAAGGAGTGTCGCCATGCCGTCACGCCAGCTCGATTTCCCGGTCTTCGACGTCGACAACCACATGTACGAGACCGCCGACGCGCTGACCAAGCACATCGCCCCCGAGTACGCCGGCGTGATCGACTACGTCGACATCAAGGGCCGGACCAAGATCACCGTCAAGGGTCAGATCACGGACTACATCCCCAACCCCACCTTCGACAAGGTGGCGGCGCCGGGAGCCCAAGAGGAGTACTTCCGGGCCGGCAACCCCGATGGCAGGTCGCGGCGCGAGATCATGGGCAAGGCCATCGCGTCCCCGCCGGCGTACCGGGAGCCCGGGCCGAGGGTCGAACTGATGGACGAGCTAGGCATCGACCGCGCCCTGATGTGGCCCACGCTGGCCAGCCTCGTGGAGGAGCGCCTCAGCGACGACCCCGACGCCATCCACGCCGTCATCTCCGCTCTCAACCGCTGGATGTACGAGACCTGGTCGTTCAACTACGAGGAGCGGATCTTCGCCACCCCGGTCATCACCCTGCCCGTGCTCGACAAGGCCATGACCGAGCTGGAGTGGGTCCTCGAACGCGGCGCCCGCGTCATCCTGGTGCGCCCGGCCCCGGTCCCGGGCTACCGCGGGCCACGCTCGTTCGCCCTGCCCGAGTTCGATCCGTTCTGGGAGCGCGTCCAGGAGGCGGGGATCCTGGTCGGGATGCACGCCAGCGACAGCGGCTACCAGCGCTACACCAACGAGTGGGAGGGTGTCAGGGGCGGGGAGTTCAAGCCCTTCGCCGGGCCGTCGGGCTTCGCCGCCATCTCTGGGGGCACCTACCGGGCCATCATCGACACCATGGCGTCGGCCATCGGCCACGGCATGCTCTCGCGCTTCCCCGACATCAAGATCGCTCCGGTCGAGAACGGTTCGGGCTGGGTCCGGGGGCTGGTGGACACCATGGAGCACGCCTACAAGCTCAACCCCCAGGCCTTCAGCGAGGACCCTGTCGAGGTGTTCAAGCGCTGCATCTATGTGCACCCCTTCCACGAGGAGGACCCCCGGGGCCTGGCTGACCTCATCGGCGTCGACCACGTGTTGTTCGGGTCCGACTACCCCCACCCTGAGGGCATGGCCGATCCCATCAGCTTCATCGACGACCTCACGGAGTTCTCCGACGAGGACGTCGCCAAGGTCATGGGCGGCAACCTGGCCCGCCTGATGGGCATCACCGACGACGCCAAGGTCATCAAGGACGATGCCAAGGTCTGATCAGGCCGGTCGCCTCGACGGCCCGCCCGCTATCGGGCAGGTGGGCCCTTCGGCACGTCGCGGAACGCCACGTCCTTGTCCAGGGTCCGCTCCCGAGGCATGCCCAGGACCCGCTCACTGATGTTGTTGCGGGCCATCTCCACGGTGCCACCGGCGATGCTGTTGGACTGGCGCATGAGGTAGTTGGTGCCGAAGCCAGCTGCGGGATCGTCCGCCGCCCATGCCGTCGCCGACGATCCGGCCAGTTCGAGACCGATGGTGATGCAACGCTCGTTGACCACCGCGCTCATGAGCCGGGCGATCGCCGCCGAGGTGTCAGGGATCGTGCCCGCCGACATGCCCTCACCGATCCGGTTGCTGAGTTCGGCGCCGGCTCGGCGCAGCGCACGTGCCTCGCCGATCAGGTCGCGGGTGATCGGGTCGTCGAGCTGGCCGCTCTGTGCCGCAAGGTCGATCAGCGGGTCGCGGCCCGACCCGTCGTCGGCGTGGCTCGGCCGGGGGCCGCTCGTGTAGGGCGATCCACCGCCCATGGCGTTTCGTTCGTGGAACATCCAGCGGCGGCCGATGGTCCAGCCGTCGTCCACCTCGCCCACGCGGGCGTCGTCGGAGATCCGCAGGTCGGTCATGAACTCCTGGCAGAACTCCCGGGACCCGTTGATCATCTCGATGCGGTGGACCTCGATGTCGGGCTGGCGGATCTTGATGATGAAGACCGACAGGCCTTTGTGCTTGGGTAGGTCCCAGTTGGTGCGCAGCAGGCAGAGCCCGTAGTCGGACCACCACGCGCCGGTGGTCCAGACCTTCGAACCGTTGACCACCCATTCGTCACCGTCACGAACGGCGGTGGTGAGGGCGCCGGCCACGTCGGAACCACCGCTCGGCTCCGAGAGGAACTGCATCCAAAGCTCCTCGCCCTTGAGCATGGCGGGGATGTGGGCCTGCTTCTGGGCTTCGGTGCCGAACTCGAGCAGCACCGCGCCGCACGGGACGAAGGTCGGCACGTTGATCAGGGCCGGCATCTCGTACGGTGCGCACACCTCGTCGAAGGCTCGCTGGTGCGTAGGCGTGAGCCCTAGGCCTCCGTACTCGACGGGGAAGCAGATCCCGGCGAAGCCGCCGTCGAAGATAGTTCGTTGGATGCCACGCATCTGCTGCACCGCGGCCAGCTCCTCCTCGTCGGAGCCGAACCCCATCCATGCGCTGGCGGGGTCGCGCAACGGCAGGTTTGCGGGCAGCCAGGCCCTTGCCCGCTCGACGAACGACTCGACCGACTCGATCTCGGTCACGGCATCGGGACCGTCCTGGTACGCGGTGGGGGTGACGGCGGTCATGCCGCGCTCCCTTGGGCCGGGTTGGCGGCGATGGCCATGGCGGCCAACCGCTGGCGGTGCTGGGCGGGCGTCCCGAACAGCGATCGATCGGCTGAGACCCGCCGCAGGTAGAGGTGCAGGTCGTGGTCGGTCGTCAGACCGATGCCGCCGTGCATCTGCACGCAGTCCTGCATCAGCTCCGCCAGATGAGCTCCGAGGTAGGCCTTGGTGGCGCTCGCCGTCTCGGCGGCGCCCGGTGCGCCCATCTGCACCTCGCGGGCCAGCGCTGCGGCCAGGGCGTGGCTGGCCTCGAGCCACATCTTCATGTCGGCGAAGCGGTGCTTGAGCTCCTGGTAGGAGGCCAGGGGGCGCCCGAAGGAGTAGCGGTCGAACGCCCACTCGACGGTGAACTCGAACGTCCGCTCGGCGGCGCCCACCAACATGGCCGCCTGCACGACCAGCGCGTGCTGGAGTTGTCGCTCGACGTCGTCGGCGACGGTACCGGCGGTCTCGAGCCGCGCGGTGGCCGGAACTGCGGTGTCGAAGTCGACGCGGGCGAAGCGGCGAACCGGATCGAGACCGGCGAGCGGCGTGACGGTGACGCCCTCGCTGGTCACCGGGACCACGAACTGGGCGAGGTCGCCATTGGACCCCGCCGTCACCAGGAGGGTGTCGGCCTGTGCCGCAGCCTCGACCGGAGCGGACGCTCCCGACAGCGCGTAGCCGTCATCGCCCATGGTCGCCGTCACCGACCCGGATCCCAGGGCGTGTTCGGCGCCGCACCAGGCGGTCACGGCCTCCCCCGAGAGGACGCGACCGAGGAGGCCGGCGTGACCCTCGTCGCTCGACGCCGCGAGAGCACCGGCGACGACGTTGGTGGGCATCAGCGGCCCCGGAGCTACCCGACGCCCGAATACATCGGCGACGACGGACAGATCCACCACGCCGTCGCCACTGATGCTGCCACCGCCCTGGGCTTCGGGCACGAGCAGCGACGTCCACCCAAGCTCTGCCCCCTGGCTCCAGTAGCCCCGGTCGAACCCGTCGACCGTACCGACGAGGCGGCGAACCTCGGCGATGTCACACTTCGAGCTCAGGAACCGGTCGGTGGTCTCGCGAAAGAACTGCTGGTCGTCGGTGAGGGTGACTTCCACGCTGGCCTCCGTCAGGGGGCGCCTCCTGGCACCCGGTGTCGAAACCTAACACTTGCGTCAGGTAGCCCGACAGCCCTTCAGCCCGGTCGGTTGACCGACTCGGCCACCAGCTCCCGGCGGAGGAGCTTGCCCGTGTCAGTGCGTGGCAGCTCGTCGCGGAAGCGCACCTCGTCGGGCGTCTTGGAGGAGCGCAACCGATCTCGTACGAACGCCTTGAGCTCGTCCTCGTCCACAGTGGAGGCCGGTCGCCTGACCACCACCGCGACCAGTCGCTGTCCCCACTCATCGTCCGGCACACCGACGACGGCGACGTCTTGGACATCGGGATGGGCGTGGATCTCATCCTCGATCTCGGCCGGCGCGATGTTCTCCCCGCCGCGGATGATGGTGTCGTCGGCCCGGCCCTCGATGAAGAGGTACCCGTCTTGGTCGACATGCCCCCGGTCTCGGGTGGGGAACCAACCGTCGTCGTCCAGGACGCTGCTCCCGGCGTATTCACCCGCCACCTGCTCGCCGCGCACGAACATGAGGCCCACCGTTCCGACGGGAAGCACGGCTCCCGCCTCGTCGCGGATATCCACCTCGATGCCCGGGAGCGGCCGACCGACCGATCCGAGGCGGGCACGGACCGCCGGGTTGTCGGACCGGAAGGCCTCACGATGCTCGTCCGGCCCGAGGAGGGCGATGGTGGAACTGGTCTCGGTCAACCCGTACGCGTTGACAAGACCGACGTCGGGCAGCACCTCGAAGACCCGCTCCAACACCGATGCCGGCATCCGTGCGCCGCCGTAGGAGAGTGAGCGGAGGGTGGGCACGTCGGCTACAGCCCCATCGCCCACCTCGTCCACGATGCGGGCCAGCATGGCGGGAACCACCATGGCGTTGGTCACCGACTCGGCACGGACGGTCTCCAGCCACTGGGCGGCGTCGAAGTTCTCCAGGTACACGATCCGCCGGCCGGCATAGAGATTGGAGAGCAGGTTGGCCAGGCCGGCGACATGGTAAGGCGGCACCGTCACCAGGGCCGCCTCGGCGCGGGCCGCTCCCGCGAACTCGACGGTCCCCATCAGGTAGGAGGCGAGGTGGCGATGCCGCAGGATCGCCGCCTTGGGGGCTGCGGTCGTGCCGCTGGTGTAGAGGAGCACGGCGGGCAGCTCGGGGTCCTCCGACGGCGGTCGCTCCCGCGGCGCTCGGCCCGGTTCGTCGATGAGCGCGAGCAGTTCCTGGCGTTCATAGCAACGGACCAAAGAGTTCGACCACGCGTCGGCCGGGGGTCGATCTGCCACCATGACCGCGCCGGGGTGCGACGCCACCATCTGGTCCAGTTGCTTGGCGCCCAGCCGGTAGTTCAGCGGGACGAACGGGATCCCGGCCGTAGCCGAGCCGAAAAGCGAGATTGCGAGCGCAACATGGCTCGTGCCGAGGTAGAAGACGGCGCTCGCACCGTCGGCCTCGAACAGGTCCGCGGCCCGCCCGGCCAGCTCTTGGAGCTCTGCGTAGCTGATCTGACGGTCCGCGGTGCTGATCGCCGTCTGGTCCCCGAGACCCGACGCCACCATCTCCAACACCAGGGCCAGGTTCACCGCTGGGACTCCGCCGCCCTTCGATCTGATCGTCGGGGGTTGTGGAGCGCACAGCTCCGCTCGTCGAGTGAGACCGCCATCAGTCCGAGGAGGGCAGCGGCTTGGCGCCCTTGATCGCCAGGATGCGGCCGCCGATGCTCACGGAGCCGTCGCCGGCCTTCACAGCCAGGAGCTCGGTCCCCGATTCCTCATCGGTGTAGCGCTTGCCCAGCAGGGTGCCCTCGGCCAGGGAAGGGTCGAGCGACTCGGCACCGGCGACGGCGTCGGTGGACATCGGAGCGCCACCGCAGCGCAGGTCGATCGGTCCGGTTGGCGCTTTGACGACGACCACCTCGGTGGTGCACGCCGCGCTCTTCAGGCGGGCGCCGACGATCAACTCTTGGCTCATGCGTCCCCCTCGAGGCTTCCTACCTGCCAGCTCCACCAATCTAACAGCCGTGTCATACTGTCGCGGCCGGACGCCACTCAGTGGAGGATGACCCCCGTGTACCGAGTCGACCGGGCGGACCACCCGAGGTGACGAGCGCCGCCGTCACCCACGTCGGACATTGCGTCCGCGACCTCGAACGCGCCGAGCGCTTCTACGTCGACGGACTGGGCTTCACGCAGCTACGAGGCCTTTCGCCACCCGACGGCATCACCAGCAAGCTCCTGCGCGTCGTTCGACCGGTCGGGCTCACGGCGGTCTACCTCGGCCTCGGGAACTTCGTGTTGGAGCTGCTCTGCTTCGACCGATCGGGTGATCCGACGCCTCCCAGCCGAGCGATGACCGACCCAGGCCTGACACACCTGTCGATCACCGTCGACGATCTTCCGGCCACGATGGCGCGCCTGGCCGAGCACGGGGGCGAGATCCTGGTCGACACCGACGTTCAGCTGGCCGTGCTGGTGCGCGATCCCGACGGCCAGTTCGTGGAGCTGGTCGCCGGGCACCCCTGACGAAGGGTCAGGGTTGCCCGGCATCCCACGGGCTTGGTCATAGGGTTCGATCCTTGCTCGGTTCGTCTTGGATCACAGGCTGATGCAATGGGTCAACTCGACCATCAGGCCGAGGTGTCGATCACAACACGGCCTCGTGTCTCGCCGGCCAGGATCCGTTCGGCCAGCTCCGGCACCGCGGTCATGGGCTCGACCGTGGTCATGGCGTCCAGCAGATCGGTGGGGAGATCGGTACCGAGGCGGCGCCAGGCCTCGGCCCGAATGGCTGCCGGGCACATCACCGAATCGATGCCCAGCAGCGAGACGTTGCGCAAGATGAACGGCAGCACGGTCGTTGGCAGGTCGTTGCCCCCCGCAAGACCACAGGCGGCGACGGCGCCGCGATAGCGGGTCTGGGACAGCACCGTGGCCAGGGTCTGGCTCCCCACCGTGTCCACGCCCCCAAGCCAGCGCTCCTTGCCCAGCGGTCGGCTGGCCTCGGCCAGATCGGCGCGGTTGACGATCGACGACGCGCCCAGTTCTCGGAGGTAGTCATGGGTTTCGGTCCGTCCGGTCGACGCCGCGACGTCGTGGCCGAGCTTGGCCAGAAGGGCCACCGCCACGCTGCCCACGCCACCTCCGGCACCGGTGACGACGACCTCGCCGCCGTTGGGCACCACCCCGGCACCTTCGATGGCCAGGACGCACAGCATGGCGGTGAGCCCTGCGGTGCCCACGGCCATCGTCTGCTGGAGGGTGAGCCCGTCCGGCCGGGCCGTCAACCACTCGGGCCGGACCCGCTGGCGCTGGGTGAAGCCACCCGAATGGCTCTCCGACAGACCCCAGCCCGTGACCAGCACCTCGTCGCCCACCTTCCAGTCCTGCGAGTCCGACTCCTCCACCACGCCGGCCAGATCGATGCCGGCGACCATGGGGTGCGAGCGCATGATCTTGCCCTTGCCCGTCACCGCCAAGCCGTCCTTGTAGTTCAACGACGAGTAGGCGACGGAGACGGTGACGTCACCTTCGCCGAGATCGGCGTCGGTGAGCTCTTGGAGCCGGGCCGGGCCCGGCTCGGTGGCGACAATGGCGGGAAACGAGGTCATCTCACCGAAACTAACAGTCTCGTCAGGTTTGCCGGTTCGCTCGTCGCGCCGTCACGTCGCCGACCTTCCAGCATCCGATCCGCCCCGACCCTGGACCATGGCCTCGACCCGGGCCCGGTGCTCGGGCGTGGCCATAGCCTCCCGCTCGGCCTCCGCCGCTGCCTCCACCACCCCGCCGATCGAACGCTCGATGCCCAGCTGCACCACCCGCTTTGTCTCGCGGAGCGCGAACGAAGGCATCGCGGCGATCCGCTGGGCCAGCGCCAGAGCCTCGTCGAGCAGATCGTCGTGGGCCACGACCCGGTTGGCAATGCCGAGCTCGACCGCAGCGTCGGCCCGAATGCGGTCGCCGGTGAACAGGAGCTCCTTCGCCCGCAGCAGCGGCGCCACCAGCGGGAGCAGTGCCGCTCCCCCATCGCCGCACACCAGGCCCACCGCGACGTGGGGGTCGGCAAAGGAGGCCCGGTCCGATGCCAGGACGATGTCCGAGGCCAGGGCGAGGCTCATTCCCAGCCCGACCGCGGGACCGTTGACCGCGGCGATGATCGGGAGCGGAAACCGGATCATCGCCCACAAGATGGCCTGAGCCTCCTCCATGGTCCGTTGCCGCAACGTCGCGTCGTCGGGGAAGCGACGGATGTAGTCGATGTCGCCGCCTGCGCAGAACGCCCGACCAGCGCCGGTGAGCACCACCACCGAGGCGTCGGGGTCCCGGGCAAGCGACGCCCACAGCCCGACCATGGAGGCGTGCAGGGTCTCATTGACGGCGTTGAGCACGTCGGGTCGGTTGATGGTCACCAGGCAGACCGACCCGTGGGCACGCACCTCGATCTCGTCGGTCGATGCCGGATGCTGGGCCATGGCTCTTTCGGGGACTTCCTGAAGCTGACGTGACCGTCAGGAACCTACTCGCCACCCCGCGCCTCCGATGACGGTAGACCGGGAGCGAGCGACGCCGGACTCCCGTTTCCCGGACGATGATGCGTTATGATGCACCGTGATGCGAACCACCGTGGACATCGAGCCAGACCTCCACGCCCAAGCTCAAGCCGAGGCTCGCCGCTCCCGGGTCACGGTGAGCGCTGTCGTCAACGACGCGCTCCGCAAGTCGCTTCGACCGGTGCCCCCGATCGAGCGAGACCCGCTGACCGGGCTCGGTGTCGTCCGACTCGGGTACCCGGTGACGGCCGATGACGTTGCCGATGCCCTCGACGACTAAAGAGGCTGCGCCGATAGGCGGAGCCGTGGCCCGAGCGGCCCGGCGTCCGAAGGCCGCCAAGAGCGGACAATACGTGGCCCTTGCCTGTCGATCGGCGGCGTCGGCCGACGATCGATCGCAAGCCGAGCGGCCCTAGTGGGCGCAAGTTCTGAGGCGATCCTGCTGGACGCCAACGTGTTGATCGCGGCCAGCGTGGTCGACCACGAACATCACCGGCGGGCTCGGGACTGGCTCGGCACCGTCCGCCACTTCGCAACCTGTCCCACGACGCAAGGGTCGCTGGCTCGCTACCTGGTACGCGTCGCCGGCACGGACCACGCCGCCGAGGCCTTGAAGCTGATCAACGACAACATGCGGCACGAGTTCTGGCCGGACGACGCGCCCTACGACGCTCACGTGTTGGCCGGAGTGGTCGGACACCGCCAGGTGACCGATGCGTACCTGGTCGCATGCGCTGCTCGCCGAGAAACGCAGGTCGCGACGTTCGACCGCGGCCTTGGCTTGCTGCGGCCGGCCGACACGCTGCTCGTCCCGTGACGCTCGGATACTTCGCCGAGGCCAGTCCCGCCAAGGCTCAGATCCCGTATACCCGCTCGGCGGTGGCGGCGAAGAGGTGGTCGCGGCTGACATCGTCGAGCGCCGACGTGAGCTCCGCATAGGTGGACCACAGCTCGTCGAGGGTGCCGTGCATGCCGTCGACCGGAAAGTTGCTGGCGAACATGGCGCGATGGACCCCGAAGACCTCGACGGCGGGCTCGACCCAGGGCCGGAACGCAGCAACGGTCATCGCCCCCAGGGGCATTGCCAGCCCGGACAGCTTGCAGACGACACGATCGCCGAGCTCGGCCAGCGCACCCATGCCGGCAGACCACAAGGCCCGCTCCTCCGGTGCGCTCGATCGGGGCCACCCGGCGTGTTCGACGACCACCTGGAGATCGTCGAACCCGGCGAGCCCGCGGGCCGCCTCCTGGAGTTGATCGGGATGGGCCATCAGCTCGAAGACGAGGCCCCGCGCCTGGAGTTCGTGGAGGACCTCGGCTGAGGGGAGCGGGCCTTCGAACCTGCCCATCGGCCGGACGCCGCGAAAGCGCGAAGCCTTCATCTGCCGGTCGAGCTGAGCCACGGCTTCGGCGGTCGTGTCGGTCGGCGTGATGCCACCGATGACGGCCTCGGGGTGGCCATCAGCGCTCGCCCGACGATCAAGCTCCAGGGTCTCGTCGATCGAGTGGGTGCCGGTGGCCGCGGCCACGTTCACGAGCTTCTCGACGTTCCACCCCTCCGATTCGCTCAGATAGGTCGCCACGTCGAACCGCCGGGCCATGCCTGCGACGTCACCGACCCCCACGTCCTGTCCGCTCGACAGGTAGGGGTACCAGTCGGTTCGGGCCGGGTCCCACAGGTGCACGTGGGCATCGACGATCCGGGCCGGACGGGGCGTCATCGGCGCCCATCCTCAAGGACGCCCGTGAGGGCATCATCGAGCCAATCCGGTATCGCCCCATCCCCGATCGTGAGGCTGGTTTCGACGTTCGGGTGTCTGCGCAAGCCGATCGATCCGGGCCCCACCACCAACTCGGCGCCCGACAGGCCCGGCGCCTCCGGGCTGCAGAGCAGGTGAGCGGCCAGCTCGCCGACGACTGCGTCGTCGCCCGGGCCCGACGCCTCGACGCTGACCGAGTAGGCGAGCACCTGATCCTTCGTCGCCGGCCGCGCCGCTCGGGCCAGCTGGGCGGAGGCTTGCGCTCGGCTACGTCCTCCTGCGCCCGTGGCTTCGGTCAGGGTGACCAGTCGGACCGGCCGGCCGGTGCGGGCCGAGTGGTCGGCAACCGCTCTCGCCCAGATGGCGTCGCCGAAGATGTCCCCGACGATGTCGGCGTGCTCGGCGAGGACTCGTTTCCAGTCCGAGGCCAGACCAACGGGCGCGGCGGCCCCGGGCCGGGCGACGACGACGGCATCGACCGGGAAGTCGGGGCCGAACGAGTCCAGCGCGCTTGCGGCCCGCTCGAAGTCCGGCCCGGCATCGTCCGAGATCCGCCGGCACGCCACGCCCCTGGTCTTCAGGGCAGCGATCACGGCGTCGGCCACACCGGACGCGTCGGCTACGACGACGCATGAACCCACGAGCGGAACAGGCACCGGCAAGGCCGCTTCAGCCTCGAAGATGGCACCGAAGCGGGGGTTGCTCCCTCCCCGGCTGCGCTGGTCGGCCTCGGCCGGGACCAACGCCCCGGGGGTGATGACCTCGAGCGCCTCCGCCAGCCCACCTAGGGAATCGGGGCCGAAGAGCTCGATCAACCGGGGCTCACCGATGACCGCCACCTCGGATCCGGCGGTGAAGAGAACGTGGCCTCGGCAGGCCGAGAAGGCGGTGTCGACGAGGTGCGCGGCGAAGGGGCCGAGCTGCTCCGGTGCCGGCATCGAACCGAGTGAGAGGCCTCCGGTGGCCGACGAGCGTTCTTCGGCACGCTTGGACGGGGTCGAGGCCGTCGGCTGCTTGCTACTCCGACCGAGGGCGGCGGTCACCATGCGGGTCATGGCGATGGGCGAGATGGCGTTGATGACGACGCCGGGCGGAGCCTGGCGTCCGAGCTGCCAGGTGAGGGACGCCACCGCGCGCTTGGCGCACCCGTAGGCACCGGTGTCGGCGGCCCGCCATCCCGAGCCGGACGTGACCCCGAGGATGTGCCCCCGCCCGGCCGCCACCATGATGGGTAGCGCAGCCCCGAGGACGTTGCGGTACCCGTCGAGGTGCACGCTGAGGACGCTCCGCCAGTCGTCCTCGCTGCCGCGGGTGAAGCTGGTCGGGCGGGTGATGCCGGCCACGTTCACGACCGCATCCAGTCCCCCGAACTCGTCGGCCACCTCGGCGAAGAGGCGGTGCACTGCGTCCTGGTCGGTCACCGAGGTGGCCGAAGACCGGGCCGACCCGCCGGCTTTGACGATGCGGCCGGCCGTGGTCTCCTCCGGAGGCGGAAGCTGTTCGGCCCCGTCGACCGACACCAACGGATCCATGGTGATCACAAAGGTGCCGTGCCGTCCGAGCTCTTCGGCGATCGCTGCACCAATGCCGGCCCCGCCACCGGTCACGATGGCGACGGGCTGGCGCCCTGTACCCACGGCGGGCGTCACCGCTCCGGCTGCTCGCCCGACCCGCCGGAGGCGACATCGAGCTCCAAACCGTCGCAGTCGCCCCCGTCCAACCAGTCCGCCAGGACCTGGCGGTAGCGGAAGTAGTCACCGAACCCGCGGCCGTAGTTGCCGTTCCGAGGGTTCATCTGCTCGGGATGGCCCTCCATGTTGATGCGCGACGGTGTGCAGGCCGACATCACGGCGCTGGCGTCCACGAACGAGTCGACGATCTTCTGGCACCAGGCCTCCTCCGCCTCGGCGCTGACGTCGAAGGTGGCCACACCCTTCTCCTCCAGGAGGCGGACCGCGCCACCGATGAACTCCGAGCCCAGGACGGCGATCTGGGTGTAGTTGACCGTGACCACGGCCTGCTGGCCCGGGGCCGGCATCACGAACAAGTTGGGGAACCCACGGGTCATCATCCCGAAGAGGCTCGACGCTCCTTCCTTCCACTTCTCGGCCAGGCTGATCCCGCCTCGACCAACTATGTCGTGGCCGGCGCGTCGGAAGAGCGGGGTCAGCTCGGCTTCGAACCCGGTGCCGTACACGATGCAGTCCAAATCGTACGACTGACCGTCGACGACGAGACCGTGTTCGGTGAGCCGTTCGAGGCCGGACGGGCAGTCGATGAGGGTGACGTTCGATTCGTTGTAGGCCGACAGGTACTCGTCGTGGAAGCAGGGCCGCTTGCAGATGTAGCGGTAGTACGGCTTGAGCACCGCGCCAGCGATCGGGTCGCTCACCAGCTCGTCGACCCGTCGACGGTGCTGCTCCATGATGTCGAAGTCGACAGCCTCGCCGTTGCGTAGGTATTCCTCGATCGTCATGTCCTTGCTTCGCGGTGGGTGCTGGGCCAATGCGTAGTGATGGGTCCAGCCGTCGTCGATGAGGTCCTCGTCGGCCTCCTTGCCCAGCATGATGGCCTGGAAGTTGTCCATCCGGTGCTGCTGCCAACCCGGCTCCAGGCCCTCTCCGAACTCCGGCGGTGTCTCGCGGTTGCCGCGCTCGCCGATGGCCGACGGCGTGCGCTGGAACACGTAGACGTGCTTGGCGGCGGCGGCCAACGGGGGGAGGCATTGGATGCCGGTGGCACCGGTCCCGACCAGGCCGACGACCTTGTCGCCCAGCTTGGTTAGCGGTTGGCCGGGGCCACCACCGGTGTAGTCGTAGTCCCATCGGGCCGAGTGGAAGGACTGGCCCCGGAAGTCGTCCATGCCCGGGATGGCCGGCACCTTCATCAGGTTGAGGATCCCGACGGCGAGGACGTAGTAGCGGCTGGTCAGCTCATCGCCCCTGTCGGTTCGAATCCGCCAGCGGCGGACGTCCTCGTCCCACTGGGCCCGCTCCACGCCGGTATGGAACAGCGCATCGTCCACCAGGTCGTACCGCTCGGCGATGGCCTGAAGGTGGAGCCGGATCTCCTCGCCTGCCGAGTAGCGGTGCGTAGGGACGTAGTCGAGCGCTTCGAGCATCGGCAGGTAGATGTAGGACTCGACATCGCACATCACACCCGGATACCGGTTCCAGTACCAGGTGCCGCCCATGCCGCCGGCCAGGTCGATGATGCGGATGCGTTCGATGCCGGCCTGGCGTAGCTGCACCCCGGCCAAGATGCCGGCGATCCCACCACCGACGATCACCACGTCGACGTCGTCGGTGATCGGGGCTCGCTCGGCAAAGGGGGTGTACGGATCGTCGCGGAGGTCTGTGACCTGCTCGTCGTTGCGAAGGTCGCGCACTGCGGTCCGGCCCGGAACCAGGCGACGGTCTCGTTCGGCGAGGTACTTGGCGCGAACGGTCTCAGGGTCGTACGCCGCGACGCCATCGTATCCATCCATACCGGCGACGCTACCTGACACGAACGTCAGATACGGGAGTACCGTTCACCAGATGACCGCCGCGGCGCTGCGCGAGGCCTATCACCGAGACGGCCTGTGGACCAACGAGACCTTCGCCGACTTCATTGACCGCCGGGTCGACGCCGATCCGTCCGTGCGGGTCCGCATCTGGTCCGACATCGCCCCCCGCAGCACCACCACCGGTGAGATCCACCGACGGTCGCGACGCATCGCCGCCGGGCTCCGAGCGCGGGGCGTCGGTGTGGGCGACGTGGTCGCATATCAGATGCCCAGCTGGGCCGAGACCCTCGAAGTGCTCTGGGCGGGCTTCGCCATCGGCGCCACCATGGTGCCGATCATCCACTTCTACGGGGCCGCCGAGGTGGCCTTCATCCTGAACCAGTCGGGCGCCAAGGCCCTGGTGACCGTCGGCGGCTTCGGCAAAATCGATCACCTGGCCAACCTGGAGTCGATTCGGAGCGACGTCGACGTCGAGACGATCGTGGTGGCCGACACGGCCGCCCGGGCCAAGTTCCTGCCCGGCGCGGTGGCGCTGTCGGAACTGGCCGATCACCAACCGATCGGTGCGCCGAGTGCCGTGGACCCGGATCGCCCCGCCATGATCGGCTACACCTCCGGCACCACGGCCGAGCCCAAGGGCGTGATCCACTCGCACCGATCCCTGCTGGCCGAGGTCCGCCAGCTGGCGTCCCTAAACGTGGCCGGCGGCCGGCCGTCGTTGATGGCTTCGCCCATCGCCCACATGACCGGCATGCTGGGCGGCAGCCTCGTCCCGTTGTACAACGGCGACCCCATCGAGCTCATCGACCGGTGGGACCCCGGCCGCGTGCTCTCGATAGTGGCCGCCGAGGATCTCAGTCCCGGCGGTGGGGCCACGATCTTCCTCACCAGCCTGCTCGATCACCCGGACTTCGGAGACGAGCACCTCGGGCGCATGGCCCGCTTCGGCCTCGGTGGGGCGCCGGTCCCGGCGGCGGTCGCCGAACGGGCCGAGGCGCTGGGCATCAAGGTGACCCGCGCTTACGGGTCCACCGAGCACCCCTCCATCACCGGTTCCCCCATGACCGATCCGCCCGACAAGCGCAGCCGCACCGACGGCAGGGCCATGGCGGGTGTCGAGCTCCGCTTGGTGGACGAGGACGGAGCACCGGTCGCCGCCGGCCGACCCGGCGAGATCCTCAGCCGGGGGCCCGACCTCTTCGTCGGCTACACCGATCCCGCCCTGACCGAGGCCGCGTTCGAGCCCGACGGCTGGTACCGCACCGGCGACGTCGGCGTCCTCGACGCCGACGGCTACCTCACCATCACCGATCGCTTGTCGGACTTAATTATCCGGGGCGGGCTCAACCTCTCGGCAGCCAAGATCGAAGAACACGTGGCCGGCATGGCCGGCGTCGCTGAGGTCGCGGTGGTGGCCGCCCCCGACGCCCGCCTGGGGGAGCACGCCTGCGCATTGATCCGCCCCCTGCCCGGCACCACCGAGCTGGATCTCGAGTTGTTGCATGCCCACCTGGCCAGTTCGGGCCTGCCCAAGCAGCAGTGGCCCGAGGAGATCCGCATCGTCGAGGACTTCGACCGCACCCCCTCGGGCAAGATCAAGAAGCGCACTCTGCGATCCCAGATCGCCGCCGAGGCCGCCCGGTAGCCGCAGCAGGGAGGGCGGCGTCGCTCCGGATGGCGGCGATGAAGGCATCGATGTCCCGAGTGGGGCGATCTATGGCATCGAGGGCGAGCAGGGCGCACCCTCCCGCCAACGCGAACCCGTCGGCTTCCGGGAGCGCGAACAGCAGTCCTGCGACCTCTAGCTGCTTACTGTCGAGCCGACTCAAGATGCCTGAGCCGGTCGCCGCCCCACGACAGCGCCAACCACGGGCGTCCACCCTTCGATGACCCTCTTGGGCAACACCAGATCGTGCCATGCCTCACACAGCAAGAGCCCGTCGACGACGGTCTCGATGTCCGATGGTCCGCCCTCACGCAGCACGATCTCGTAGGTCCGCAACCGGTCCGGCCGGTGCGCGAGCTCGAACCTGCGCGACGGCCCGCTCCACCAGACCGAGATGCCCGGTTCGAACGAACCCAGCGCCTTCGCCACCGGCAACCGCCACAACCGCGACGGCACGGCAACCGGTCGAAGGCTGCCCACCCAGGACCACTGGACCGGTGGTTCGACGCAGAGGCCCGCACCGGCGACGTCCAACAGGTCGATGCCGGAGTGGAACAGCGGTTGACGCCGACCAGCTTCATAGGCGGCGATGTTGGGTCGGGCGACGCCCGCACGAGCTCCCAGCTCCGCCTGGGTCAACCCGCTTGCCTGCCGGGCCGTCCGCAGAAGTTCAGCAAACTTCACATTGCGTATCGTCGTCGATACCTCTGTCCTGCGATCGCTCGCTGAGTTCACTCGGGTTCCTCAACGACGAGGGAGACCGAGAACCCGTTCGGCGACGATGTTGCGTTGGATCTCGGAGGTGCCGCCGGCGATGGTGCCGGCGAAGGAACGGAGCCAACGATCGGGCCAGGCCACTCCGGTCGTGCTGTGGGCCCACGACGCCCCCGCTGAGCCGTCGATGGTGGTCGGCCCGGCGTCCAGGTCCAGGCCGAAAGCGCCGAGCGACGCCGTGACCTCGGCCGCCAGGCGCTGGGCGATCTCGGAGCCGTAGAGCTTGAGCAGCGACTGCTCGGGAGCATCGAGCCCCTTGGCCGATTTGGCGAAGCCGGCGTAGCCCATGGCCTTCATGGCCTGGACCTGCATGGACACCCTGGCCACGTTGGAGCGGAACACCGCGTCGTCGGCCAGCACGGTGCCGTCGGGCAGGGGCCGACGGGCCCACTCGATCAGGCGGGAGAGCTCGCGTTCGAGCCCTGTCGTGGATGAGACCCAGAGCATGCCCCGCTCGTGGGCCAGCGAGGAGGTGGCGATCGACCAGCCGCCGTTTAGCGCACCCACGATGTTGCCTGCGGGGACCCGGACGTCGTCGAAGAACACCTCGTTGAAGTCGACGTGCTCGGGGTCGGTGAGCTCGGCCAGGGGGCGAACGGTGATGCCTGGGGCGGTCATCTCGATCAACACGACCGAGATGCCCGCCTGCTTCACCGCGTCGGGATCGGTGCGGACGAACGTGAAGCACCAGTCGGCGTGCTGGGCTCCTGAGGTCCACACCTTCTGCCCGTTCACCACGAAGTGCTCGCCGGCACGGACCGCCGTGGTCCGCAGCGACGCCAGGTCGCTGCCGGCATCGGGTTCGCTCATCCCCAAGGCGAAGGTCAGCTCGCCCCGCAGGCACGGCAGCGCGAAGCGTTCGATCTGGTCGGGGGTCCCCCGCTCGATGATCGACGGCGAGATGATGGACAGCCCCTGCGGGTTGTAGCCACGGGGCACCTGCCGTTCGGCGACGGCCTCGTGGTACACGAGCTGCTGGAGCGGTGTGGCGTTGCGACCCCCGTACTCGGGCGGCCACCCGGGCATCAGCCAACCCGCGTCGAACATGGTGCGCTGCCAGCGGGCCGCCCACCGCGGCAGGTGGGCTGTTGACAGGATGGGCTCGGCCATCTCCCCGGGGGTCGGGAGCTTGGCGTCGACCCAGGCCAGGAACTCCTGGCGGAACGCCTCGGTCTCGGCGTCGTGGTGCAGGTGCAACCCCTACTCCGTCGGCAAATTCACGTCGACAGTGGCCTTGGCCATCGTGGCGCCGGTCTGGTTGGTCATCTCGACGGCCACCATGGCCAGGCTTTGGCGGCGCTCGACGCGGGTGTCGACCACCTCGCCGTACAGAAAGGTGGCGTCACCGGTGAAGGCCGGGTTGCGGTACTGCGCGTTCGAGTGCACCACTTCGCCCCACTCGCCAGCCCATGCGGCCACGTAGTCGATGATCCACGACCCCATGGAGGCGCCGTAGCCGTAGCCGCGGGCCATCCCGACGTGCTGTGCCCAACGGGGCTGCAGGTGGCCGCGCGACGGCCCGTAGTAGGCGCCATCGGTTAGCTCGGGGTTGGTGCGCTCCATGCGCTTGTCGCCCTCGTAGCCGGCCATCTCCTTGGTGTAGCCCAAGTCGAGGGCGCTCACGGTGGTGGGTCCCTTCTTCATCCCACCCCAGGTCGTCATGGGATAGGCCCGCCACTCGGTGGTGAAGCTGGCCAGGCTGTGCGGCCCCAGGACGTTCTCGGCCAGCCGGTCACCCACCGAGACGCTCGAGAACAACCGCTTGTCGTGGTGGAGCTGCTGGATCTGCTCGATGAAGGCCTGCTTGCGGTCCTCGACATCGGCCAGTTCGGCGTCGGTCCACTCCGGATCCTTGGCCTCGTCGAAGACCTTCTTCTCCTTGGCCTCCCGCACCGGATAGCGGATGGCGGTGGAACGCTGCTGGGCGATCCGCTCCCCACGCTGGTTGATGTAGAGGGTGTCGCCGCGCTGGAAGCACGTCGGGCCGGCGAAGCTGGTGTTCGTGACCTTGAAGTCATAGGGCATCCGGTGGCAGACCAGGTGGTCGCCGGCCACGATCCGAGGACCGAAGAACCACCACTCGTCGCCGCCGAAGATCAGGTGGGAGTTGGGGATGCGGCCGACCTGCGCCGGCGAACAACCGTGGCTGGTGTCGCACGCCACCGTGAAGGACTGCGGAGCGACCAGCTCACCGAAGCGGCTCTCGGCGGCCCACCGCCGGTCATAGTGCAGGGGGTTCGGATAGTGCATGGCCTGGGCCCAACGGCGGATGTCGCTGCCGCTCACGTCGTCATTGAGCTCACCGGGGCGCATCGGCACCCCCATGTGGTGGCCGAGGTCGGAGGTGTCGAGCACCGGCTTGTCGGTGGCGGAGGTCGGTTCGTCGGTCATCTGCGGTCCTTGCTGTCGACGGCCTCGGGTGACCGGGCCAGGGAATCGGTGGCGAGTCGTCGGGTGGCGATGGCGATGAGCTCGTCGTCGCGCACCTTCGTCTCGCTGCCGGTGGTGGGCAGTTCTCCGTTGGCGAAGAAGAGGACGTGTCGCGGGACCTTGTAGCGGGCCACACGGGCGCTGAGAAACACGGTCAGCTCCTCGGCGGTTGTCACCGCTCCCTCGGCGGTCTCCACGCAGAGCGTGACGACCTCGCCGAGCCGGTCGTCGGGAACCCCCACCACGCGAGAACGGCGCACGGCCGGACACGCCCGGAGGGCGATCTCCAGCTCGGCCGGCGAGACATTGGAACCGGCGGTCTTGATCATCTCGGTGCGGCGCCCGGTCCAGTGGACCTCGCCTTCGGGGTCCACGTAGCCGACGTCCCCGGTGTGCAGGAAACCATCGGCGTCGAAGCACTCCTCGCGGGTCTGGCCGAGGTAGCGGTCCATCAGGGTGGGGCCGGCCACGGCCAGCTCACCGTCCTGGTCGGGGCCGAGGACCTCGCCCGTGTCCGGGTCCACCACCCGCAGCCGGACGCCGGCCACCGGCCGGCCGGTGCTCGTCTTCATCTCCGCCCGTGTGGCGTCCCAACGGTGGCTCACCACGCTGGCGCAGGTCTCGGACATGCCGTAGGCGTTGGGCAGGGTCCAGGTGCTGTCGCCGTGCACGCTGGGATGACGGGTGAAGACCGACTTGCCGTACACCTCTCGCAGGGCCGAGAGATCGGTCCTTTCCCAGTCGGGGTGCTCCATGAGCGCGGCGGCCTGGTGCGGCAACGTGTAGGGCTCGGTGACCCGTTCGCGCTCGAGCAGCGCCAGCGCGGCGCCGGCCTCGAAGACCTCTTGGAGCACGACGCACCCGCCGCCGGCCAAGGTCGGCCCGAGGGCGGTGGTCAACCCCGCGGTCCAGAAGAGCGGGAGGGGGGCCCATACCCGGGAGTCGACCGTGCGGCGAAAGATCTCGGCCTGCAACCAGAACTGCAGCGTCGGCGCCCGGTGCGGGTGGAGTATGCCCTTAGGAGTGCTGGTCGTGCCTGAGCTGAACAGGATGAGACCGGGATCTTCCGGGCCGATGTCGACGGCCCGGGCGCGCACCGCTTCCAAGTTCTCCGTACCTTCATCGATCATCGAGTTCCAGCTGTCCTCGCCGACCGAAGCGCTCCACCGCAGGAACGGCAGCCCGCCATCGCCAACCAGGGCGGAGAGCTCGGCGCCCAGGTCGGCCTTGAGGAGGCGTCGCTGGGTGAGCACGCCCGCCACCGCCGAGCGGGCGAGGAGGTCGCGCAGCTCGTTCGACGTCGAGAAGGTGGAGAGGGGCACGGCCACGCCGCCGGCCAGTCCGATGCCGAAGATCGCCGCAACGGCCTCAGGGCGGTTGCCCATCACGATCCCCACCCGGGACGAGTGCCCGACGCCGCGCCCCATCAACCCGCCAGCCACGGCGACGGCCTCGCGCTCCAGATCGGCGTAGCTCCACCGCTGCGTCTCGCCCTGCCGCAGCGGGTCGTTGAACACCAGCGCTTCGCGCTCGCCGTGGCGACGGCGCACCTCGGCCACGAACCTGCCGAGGGTGAGCGGCCCGATGCCCTCGACGCTGCTGAGCGGAGGTCCCTCGAAGGTCGTCATGCCAAGACGCCGCCGTGGTCGAAGAGGCCGTCGAAGCCGCGCTCGGCCACAGCCTCCACCAGGTGTGATGCCGTCGTCTCGGCACCGAACGGCAGTCGCAGCGCCGGCTGCAGGTGCCGGGTGATGACCGAGACGTCGTACTCGTCGCACACCCCGGCGGCGCCGTGGAGCTGTTGGCAGGTCCGCAGCACGGTGCGAGCGGCATCGAGGGCACCCAGACGGGCCCCGAGCGCATCAACGAGGGCGGCCTCCGGAGCCACCAGGCACCGCCACAAGGAGAACTGGACCAGCTCGTCGACCGACGCCACGGCGACGTGGGCATCGGCCAACTGGAACTGCACCGCCTGGAACGACGACAGGGGCTTGCCGAACTGGACCCGGTCGGACACGTGTGTGGTCGCCAGAGCGAGCGCTGTCGTCAGCGCCCCGGCGATGACGAAGCCGGTGAGCGTGAGGTGCAGGGCGATCTCCTGCGGGGTCACCGACACCGGGTCGCCCACGGCGACCGGTCCGACGAACGGTCCCAACCGGGTGCCGAGCCGCGTCCCGACCGGCGCCCCCGCCCTCGCGGCGCCGTCGATCGATGCCAGCCGCCAGCCGTCGAAGAGGTCGCCGTGGTCGACCATGGCCCCGGTACCCGCCTCGGCACTGAGGGCGAGTCGCCCCAGCACGAGGGCCACGACGGGGTAGGGCAGCACGACCCCTCCAGCCGCCCGGCAGAGCGCAGCGCCGGCTTCGGCGGAGTCGCCATCGGCACGGGCATCCAGCTCGGCGACGCCCAGCTGATCCAGGAGGGGCGCCACCTCGCGGCGGCGCAGCTCCGGTTCGGCCTCTGCCCGGCGGGCCATGTCGACCCCGCCGACCGATGCAAAGGCGCGAGCCGCCACCTCGCCGAAGCTCTGAGCGTCCTCGCTCAGGTGCGGGTTCACCGGGCTGCTCCGATCAGGGACCGGGAAACGATCATCCGTTGCACCTCGATGGTGCCCGATGCCACCGTTGCCGCTTGGGCGTAGCGCCAGTGGTCCTCCACCGCGCCGGCGAGCGGCGCCGTCGGTCCTGCTTCGAGGCTGCGGTCCTCGAGCACCTGGAACAACAGTTCCGCCACGGCCTGATCACACAGCACGATGGCCAGCCGAGCGGCGCTGGCGGTGACGTCCTGGGGGTGGTCACGGGCCTGTTCCTCGACGGTCCGGTAGGCCAGCAGCCGAGCGGCGCGCACCTGCACCAACGCCCGCACCCAGGCCGTGCGGACGGCGACCGGGAGGCGGTTGATCCCTCCCGCCTCGGCAGCCACCAACGAGAGCAGGCGCTCACAGCGGGCGTACCGAGCGATGCCCACCCGTTCGTGGGCCAGGGCCCGCCGGATGACGGCCCAGCCGTCGCCGACGTCGCCCAGGACCTCGTCGGGCCCGACCGCCACATCGTCGAGGAACACCTCGTTGAGGTGGTGCCGGCCGAGCATGCTGCGGATGGGCTGGACCGTCACCCCTGCACGGTCCATCGGGACGAGGAACATAGTGATCCCCTCGTGCTTGCGCTCCCCCTTGGGGCCCACGCGCGCCGCCAGCACGCACCAATGCGCCATCTCCGCGTACGAGGTCCAGATCTTCTGGCCGTTGATCCGCCATCCGCCGCCATCGGCGGGATCGGCCCTCGTCGTCAGGGAGGCCAGGTCGGACCCCGCCTCCGGCTCGCTGAAGCCCTGGCACCAGATCACCTCGCCCCGGGCGATCGGCGGCAGGAAGCGCTCCTTCTGTTCCCCGGAGCCGTAGGCCATGATCGCCGGGCCCACCCAGTTGAGGCCCATGTACTGCGCCCCCCGGGGCTCGTGGTGGGCCCACATCTCCTCGCGCACCACCGTCTGGTCCCACGCCGATCCGCCGGCACCGCCGAACTCCACGGGCCAGGACAGGGTCAGGAGACCCTCCTCGGCCAGGTGACGGCAGAAGGCCTGAGCCCGTTCCAGATCGGCCGGATCGTTCGAGAAGGCGCCCAACCAGCCGGCCGGGATCTCGGCGGCGATGAGCTGGCGGAGGCGCGCCCGAAGATCACGGGCCGGCTCACCGAGGTCGTAGTCCATGGCCGTTGCTGCCTTTCGTCGGACGCCGGCCGCGCTCGTGCCCGTCGTGCACGAGTCGGTCGTCGTAGGCGATCATAGGAACATGACGCCAACGTTCGAAATGGTCGAGCACATCGCCGACGTGTTCGACTCAGTGTTGGCCACCGATCCCGGTCGCGAGGCGCTGGTGACCCGCGGCGGCCGTTGGAGCTACCGGCAACTCGACGACGCCTGTGCCCGGGCGGCCGCCGTCCTGGCCTCTTGCGGCGTCGGTCCCGGTGACCGGGTGGCGGCGATCCTGCCCAACGAGGCGGACATCGTCTTCGCTTTCCACGGTGCCATGCGCCTCGGCGCGGTCTGGGTGGGGATCAACCAGGCCCTGGCAGCTCCGGAGAAGGCATTCCTGCTGTCCGACTCTGGAGCGCAGCTCCTGTTGGGCGACGTCGACACCATCGAGTCCCTGGGGAGCCACCGTGACGGGCTGGATGAGCTTGTCATCGTCATGAACGAGACCGAGTGGCGCACCGCCGTAGACGGCGCGCCACTCCTCCGGGATCTCGACCCGCCGGACCCTGCCGCGCCGGCCGGTCTCGCCTACACCAGCGGGACGACGGGGCGGCCGAAGGGGGCGATCCACACCCAGCACAACCTGTTGGTCCCGGGCGCCGTCCTGGCGCACAGCCGTGGCTACGGCGCCGATCTCCGCAAGGGCGACTGCTTCCCGTTGACCCTCCTCAACATGATGGTGCTCACGACGCTGTTGGCGGCGCAGGCGGGCGGCACCACCGTGGTCATGGACCAGATGTACGCCGAAGGGGTGGCCGATTGGATTGAACGCGAACAGGTGACGGTCTGGAACGGACCGCCACCGGTCCTGCACAACCTCGTCCACCGTGACGTGAACCCGACCGCGCTGGCCACGCTCCAAGAGGTCTGGTCCGGCGGCGCCGGGCTGCCCGAGACGTTGCGGACCGAGTTCACCGAGAAGTTCGGCCTCCCGATCATCGGGACCTACGGCCTCTCCGAGGCGCCGACGGTGGTCAGCATCGACCCGATCGACGGTCGCCACGTCGCCGGCGCCAGCGGACAGGTGCTGGCGCACCTCGATGTCCGCATCCTCGACGACACCGGGGCACCCCTGTCGAGCGGTGAGGTGGGCGAGGTCTGCCTGGCGCCACAGCCCGACGGGACCTTCGCCGGCCGGTATCGTCCGCCGCTTGGCTACTGGGACCGGCCGGAACCGACAGCGAGCCTGTTGGCGGGCGACGTCGTCCACACCGGCGACGTCGGCCTGGTGGACGACGAGGGCTGGCTGCACATCCGCGACCGCAAGAACCTGGTCATCAACCGAGGCGGGGCCAACGTGTACCCGGCCGAGGTGGAACGGGTGCTCGATGCCATCGACGGCATCGCCGCCAGCGCCGTCACCGGGCTGCCCGACGATCGACTCGGTCAGCGCGTGGTAGCGGTGGTCGAGGTCGAACCCGGTGCCGAGATCGGCGCCGACGAGATCCGGGAGCGGTGCTCGGGGGAGTTGGCGAAGTACAAGGTTCCCGAGCAGATCACCCGCGTCGGTGCGCTCCCCCGCAACGCCATGGGCAAGATCGACCGCACGGCCGTCGCCGCCATCGCCGCACGCCGCGAACAGACCGGGTCCGACTGCTAATTGGACGCAACTCGGCCGGCCGATCCCCGGTTCACCGAGCGCCGCTACCATCCCTGACATGAGCGTTAGACGCCGCCCCGCCGCACCTTGCGGTGGCCTGCCTGGCACCCTCAGCAGCTCGCAGCGATGACCGATCGCGCCGCCGGCCCGGCGGCCGGAGCGGCATGGGACGCCGTGGCGTGCCCTCTGGACCATCCGGCGACCGTCGCCGGGCTCCTGCGCCACGCCGTGGCCCATCACCCCGACAACCTGGCCGTGGCCACCCCGGACGACCGGCTGACCTACGCCGAGCTAGACCAGCGCTCGAACGCCCTCGCCGCCCGACTCATCGAGCTCGGGGTCGGCAAGGGCAGCCGGGTCGGCACCCTGCTCCCCAACGGCGTGGGGTGGGTCGTGGCCTGGGCCGCCATCACCCGTATCGGCGCCATCTCCACGCCGGTCAACACCTTCTACAAGACCCCCGAGCTGGCGACCATGTTGCGCCACGCCGACGTCCAGGCCCTCATCGCCACCAGCGCGCTGGCACCGCACGACTACGTCGGACGGCTGCTCGACATCGCCCCGGGTCTGGCCACGGCCAGCGCACCCGCTCCCCTGCTGCTCACCGAGCTCCCCCAGCTCCGCCAGATCCTCTTCGGGGACGATCCCGACCTCACGTGGGCGACCACCGGCATCGGGGCCGCCCTGGACGGTCCACCGCCGGCAACTCTGACACGCATCGTGACCGGCATGGAGGACGACGTCACGCCGGCCGATCCCATGCTGATCACCTACACCTCGGGCTCGACGGGCGAGCCGAAGGGTGTCGTGCACGGCAATGGCCCCTTGCTCCGCCATGCCCGCAACCTCGCCGCCATGTCGGGCATCGGCCCGACCGATCGGATCTGGACGCCGATGCCCCTCTGCTGGGTGGGCGGGTTCGCGTTCACCCTGCTCCGCGCCCTCTCGGTCGGCGGCGCCTTCGTGACCCAAGAGCGCATGGAGGCCGGCGTAGCCCTGGAGCTGCTGCAGCACGAGCGAGTGTCGTGCGTCAGTGCGTGGCCGTCGATCGGCGCAACGCTCATGGCCCACCCCGGCTACGCATCGACCGATCTCTCGGCGCTGCGCCTGGGCACTTTCTACGAGGGCCGGTCGGCCGAGCACCGACCGGCGGACCCAGGACTCGGCGTCACCTCCATCGGCATGTCCGAGACCGGGGGCCCCCACACCTTCTGGACCCTGGAAGACGACCTGCGGGGCACAACCGAGCCCTACCGGGGAACCTTCGGGCGCGAGGTCCCGGGCGTCGCCCACCGGATCGTCGACACCGAGGGCAACGACGTCGACGAGGGCGTGAGCGGTGAGGTCCTGGTCCGCGGCTACAGCGTCATGCTTGGACTCCACAAGCGCGAACGTTCCGAAGCGTTCGACGCCGACGGCTGGCTCCACACGGGAGACCGCGGTTGCTTTCGCGACGGGTGGTTCTTCTTCGCCGGACGTCAGGGCGACCTCATCAAGACCAAGGGCGCCAACGTCGCTCCGTCCGAGGTCGAGAAGGCGATCATGGCCCACGATGGCATCGGTCTCGCCTTCGTGTTCGGCGTGGACCACCCCGATCGCGGCCAGGACGTGGTGGCCCTGGTGACGACCGATAACGACGACGTGGACCGAACCGTCGAAACCCTGCGGGCGGCACTGCGAGAGGAGCTGTCCAGCTACAAGCTGCCTCGCCACGTGTTCGCCATCAAGGCCGCTGACGTGCCCTACCTCACCAGCCAGAAGCCCGACCGGCTCACCCTGGCGGCCCTCGCTACCCGCCTGACCGCCGCCGCCGAGATCGCCTGACCCCGATCGTTCAGGCGCGACCGGGGTCGGTACGGCCGAGGGCGCGCGCCGCCTCGGGCACGAAGGGTTCGGGTGCGAAGGGGCCGACGGTGGTGGCACGGAGCTCCAGCTCGGGCAGGACCACCGACGGGTCGAGGGTGTCGAGCCAGACGACCGCACCAGCCACCTGCTCGGAACTGAGGGCGTACATAGCGAATCGCACCTCTTCCAGCATCGGCGTGGCCACCGGAGCCGGGGTGACCGTGTGGACGGCGATCCCGTCACGCTCCACCTCGCCGGCCAGTGCCCGGGCGAAGGCGTTGAGGCCGGCCTTGGACGCCGAGTAGGCCGCCTTGCCGGCCTGCGGCTGGTGCGACGAGGAGGACGAGAGGAAGACGATCCGACCGCCCGATCCCATGCTGGCCAGCACCGCACGACTGATGAGGAACGCCGACCGGAGGTTGGCGGCCACGACCGCGTCGAACGTCGCCGCGGACTCCTTGCGCACGAAGGTTCCGTCCATGCGGCCGGCCGCGTGGACCAGCAGGTCGACCGGGCCAGCCGCGTCCGCGACCTTCTCGGCGCCGGCTTCCTTCGTGCAGTCGCCCACGACGAAACGGGCACCGACCGACGACGCCGCCTCCACCAGTGGCGCCTCGCGTCGTGCGTTGAGCACCACGTCGTACCCCTCGGCGGCGAGGCCCCGTCCCACGGCCAGACCGATGCCGCTGCTGCCCCCCGTTATGAGGGCGCGTCGGGCCGACGCGGTCATGCCGACACCAGCCCGAGCAGATCGGCCACTCGTTGGCGGTGGTACTCGGCGGTGCCGAGCAACACCGACGAGCTCATGGCCCGCTTGACGTAAAGGTGCATGTCGTGCTCCCACGTAAAGCCGATACCCCCCAGTACCTGGATGCCCTCTCGGGTGATCCGCTGCGCACCGTCTCCGGCGAGGGCCATGGCCGAGGAAGCCGCAACGGCCCCCCGAGGATCGTCCTCGGCCAACGCCATCGAGGCGACCCGCACCGAGGCCCGTGCCGCCTCCAGCTCGATGAACGCATCGGCCAGACGGTGCTTCAGGGACTGGAAGGAGCCGATCTTCACCCCGAACTGCTCGCGCTCGCGCGCATGGTCGAGCGTGAGGTCGAGGATCGTCGCGCAGGTGCCGACCAGGTCTGCGGCCAGGCAGGTGACGCCGTGGTCGACGGCCTGTTGGACCTTCTCGGCCGAGGACTGGTCCCCCACCGCCCCGAGCACGGCATCGTCGCCCACCACCAGACCGTCACAGGCCATGGTGGCCAGCCCGCGGGTCGCGTCGACGGACCGGACCACCGTCGTGGTCACCTCGTCGGTGCCGATCACGAACGGTTGGACCGCCCCCTCGGCATCGGCGATCACCAGAAGGTGGTCGACCTCGTTCCCTTCGATGACCGAATGCATCGTTCCATCCAGGCGCCACCCGTCGCTGGTTCGAACAGCCTCGATGCTCGGACCGCCAGCGCCGCACCGGAGTTCACCCAGCGCCGCCGTACCGGTCTTGCGGCCGGCTGCCACATCGGGAAGCCAACGTTCGGCCTGCTCTGCAGTCGCCAAGGCAGAAACCACCGGTGCGAACAGGGCGGCCGTGGCGAACAGCGGCCCGGGGGCCGCAACGGCGCCGCAGCCCTCGTGGACGAGCATGGCTTCGATGGGCCCGAATCCCAGGCCGCCGAACCGTTCGTCGATGCACAGCGCCGGCCAGTCCAGCGACACCATCTCGGACCAGAGCTCGTCGGCACCGGTTCCCGACTCGATCTGCGCCCGCAGGGCGGTCGGCGGCCAGGCCGAACGGAGCACCGACCGCACAGCGCCGGCCAGCGCCTGCTGATCCTCATCAAGCTCCAGATCCACCGGGTGCCTTTCGGAGCTTCATTCTCGAACCGTAGGGGAGGTAACCGTGAACATCAGTTCTTTGATTCACACATCAGGGCGGCGCCGGCTCGCCCGAGGCGTGCTCGAACACCCGGGTGCTGATGAGCGTTCCGGCCTCGGCCGCCGGGCCGGCCCAGGAGACGGCGCCGTGATCGAGCAGGACGGCGCGGTCGCACAGGTCAAGGGCGTGTGAGACCTGCTGTTCGACGATCAGCATCGCGGTGCCGGCCGAGCGCAGGCGTTCCAGTTGAATGTAGATCTCGTCGACGATGATCGGGGCCAGTCCGAGGGAGAGCTCGTCGGCCACGAGGAGCTTGGGCTTCTCCACGAGCACCCGTGCTATCGAGAGCATGCGCTGCTCACCGCCGGAAAGGGTGCCGGCCAGTTGGCTGCGGCGCCCGGCCAGGGCGGGTAGCAGGGTAAAGGCCTCGTCGAGGGCGTCGCCGACGCCCCGTCGCCCTTTGCTCTGGCGGAACGAGAGCGTCAAGTTGTCCTCGACGGACAAGGTGGCGAACACCGACCGGCCCTCGGTGGCGTGGGCGATGCCGGCCTTGGCAAAACGAAACGTCGGGCGACCGGTCATGTCGACGCCGTCGACGCCCACCGTTCCCTTGGTAGGCACGAGCAAGCCGGTCGCCACCCGGGCGACGGTGGTCTTTCCCACCCCGTTGGATCCGAGCAACGCCACCGCTTCACCCGGCTGGACTCCAAGGCTGACATCGAACAGTGCCTTGAAGGGGCCGTAGCTGGCCGTGACCCCGACGAGGTCGAGAACCGCGCTCACGATGCGACCGATCCCAGATAGGCGGCGCGCACGATGTCGTCCTGCAGCACCGTTCGGGTGGCACCCTCGGCGATCTTGCGACCGAAGTCGAGGACGTAGGACCGTTCGGTGAAGCTGGAGACGAACTCGACGTCGTGCTCGACGAGAAGGATCGCAAAGCCGTGCTCGGCCTGCACCTCGCGCAACGTGTGCGCCAGGTCGGCGGTCTCGTCGTGGTCCAGCCCTGATGACGGCTCGTCGAGCAGGAGCACCTTGGGGTCGGTCATCAGCGCCCGACCGACCTCGACGAGACGACCTCGGCCCAGGCTGAGGTGTTCGATGGGCTCCTCCGCCACATCGCCGAGGCCGAGCAGGCTGAGGATCTCGTCGCAGCGGGCGATCTCGTCGAAGCGGGGCCGCCCTCGGCCGATGAGATCCTTCCAGAGGCGCCCGTCACCGCGCCGGGTGCGCTCGGCTATGAGCAGGTGTTCGCGCACCGTCGACTCGGTGAACAGCTCGATGCGCTGGAAGGTGCGGCCGATCCCTCGGCGGGCTCGCTGGTAGACGGGCATCCGGCTGACGTCTTGACCATCGACTCTGATGGTGCCTCGATCGGGGCGGATGACACCGAGCACGCAGTTGAAGAAGGTGGTCTTGCCGGCGCCGTTGGGCCCTATCAGCCCGACCCGCTCACCTTCCCCGATCTCGAGATCGAGATCATCCAGAGCCGTGATCCCGGCGAAGGACTTGGTGATGTTGGTGGCTTCGAGAACGGCGCTCACCCAACCCGCTCCTTACCGGCCAGGGTGGCATCTGCCGACCCGGATCGCCGCCGCCACGAGGCCGAGATCTGTTCGATCCGCTCGCCGGCGCGGCGCTTGCCGTACTCGACCGCCCCCTCGGGGTGGCGTGCGTACTGGATGGTGCCGAGGCCGAAGAGGACGAAGATCCACTTGGCGGAGACGGGGAAGAACCCCGGAATCCGGCCAGCACTGCGCAGGATCCAGCCCAGGAACGCTCCCTTCAGGATCACCGCATCGAACAACGAGTAGGCGGCGCCGGCCTGGGCCGCCCCTTCGACCGTTCGCGCCCCAATAGATACCACTAACACCAGCCAGAACAACGCTGCGAACGGCGAGAAGTTGGAGCTGTAGTTGACGTTCTTCTGTTGGATGCTCAGGAGCGCGCCGCCCAGACCGGCGATGAACGCCGAGACGGCGAAGGCGATCACCCGGGCCCGAGCCGGTGAGATGCCGATCGACTCCGCCGCCATCTCGCTGCCCCGCAGGGCCCGTTGTGTTCGTCCCACGGTCCCCCCACGGATCTGGATCACCGCCACCGCCACGATGGCGAACACCACGACAATCATGACCAGGAACGCCCGGTCATCGTTCAGGTCCCACGGTCCGAGGACGGGTCGTGGAACCCGGGTGCCCTGGAGCAGCGCAGAGCCGCCACCGCCGACCCAGGAGAACTTCACCATGACCGAGTCGAAAAAGTAGGCGAACGCCAACGTGGCGATGGCCACCCAGATGCCGCCGAGGCGCAGAACGGGAAGTGACAGCACGGCGCCCACCAGGGCGGCGATGGCTGCCCCGATGATCGCGGCCACAAGCACCGAGACGCCGTGACGGTCGGCGAGCTGGAACACGGTGAACCCTCCGATGGCGGCAAAGGTTCCCTGACAGAGCGAGATCTGGCCGGCGAAGCCCGTGATCACGGTGATGGACAGGAAGATGATGGCCAGGATCACCGCCTGGGTCACCAGGAACTGCCACGACGCGTCACCCCGGAAGTAGACGACGTACCCGATGACGGCCAGGAAGGCCGCGCCGAACGCCCTCGTCGCCCGGGTCAGCCCGACGCTGCGGGCCCTGGCCGCGAGCGACGGGGGAGGCGGATCGACCCCGGACAGCGGGTCGGTGGCCGCTCTGGTGCGACGGATGGCCGGCCACAGAACCAGCACCCCGAACAGCACCAGGAACGGCATGGCCGTGGTGACGTCCTTCTGGATCGGCTGCAGCCACGTCAACGTGTCGGAGAAGCGCGGTAGGAACGTCTGAGACAGGGCGATCAGGATGCCGAGACCCAGGCCGCCGGCGAGGGCCCGGGGCAGGCTCACCAGACGCCCGATCGCCGCGGCGGCGATCGCCACCACCACCAGGTTGAAGAAGTCCGGGGCGGCCAGGGTGTTGAACCTGGGGGCGATCAGCACGCCGGCCATGCCTGCGAATAAGCTCGACAGCGCCCAGGCGAACGCTGACACCCGGTCGGAGCGGATGCCGTTCAGCTCGGTCATGCGCGGGCTCTCCACCACCGCACGCATCTGCAACCCGATGGCGGTGAACCGGAAGAGGACGGCCAGCAGCACCATGCCCACCACAGCCACGCCCATAGCCGTGAGCTCGTCGCGGCTGAACGCGTACACACCGAAGGGGTCGTAGAAGACCGAAGCCCCTCCCGGGATGATCCCCTGAGGCGTGCTACCGGCGACCGGCTCGAACCCGACGATCAGCTCGAACAGGCTCGGCAAGGCGACCGACAGGCCGATCGTCACGACCAGCTTCGCCACCGCCGAACCAGTCCGCAGGTGCCGGAACACGAGCCGCTCCAGCACCAGACCGACTACCGGCGCCAACACGAACACCGACAGGACCAACGCCGGCACGATCGACCAACCCCAGTCGTTGCGGGCCTGGAAGTACATGGCCGCGGAAATGTAGGCCTGCGCGCCGAACGCCAGGTTGAACACGCCCGACGTCTTGTAGGTGAGAACGAAGCCCAGGGCGATCAGTGCATAGACCGTCCCCGGCGGCGTTCCTTGCAGCAGGGCGCGGAGAAGGTCGGTGCCGACCGACGCGGCGAGCACCATGGGTGCGGCTTCCTACCTGGCTACTTGAACGATGTCGGTTGAGGTTCGGCCCAGGCGGTGGAGGTGTCGCTCCAGCACAGCCAGGGCTTGTCCGGCGGGGCGAGCGTCACGAACTTGCCGGCCTTCACTTTGACGAACGTGTAGCAGGGCAGGTCTTTGGCCGAGTCCCGTGTGGCCTCGGTGTAGCTGGTGTGGCCTACGGTCCAGTCGGTCGGCCTGATCAACCCTCCGGCGGTGAACTTGGTCATGGCGTTGGTGGCGGCGGTGACCTTGTCGCGGTTGAACTCCGGTCCGGCGGCGAGCAGGCCTTGATAGGCCAGGGTGGCGTTGATCCAGCCCACCATCGACAGTTCGGTCTCCTTGCTGCCCTGCTTGGCCATCCACTTCTTGTACTCGGCCAGGGCCGTGCCGGCGGCGTCGGCCTCGAAGGGCAGGAACTGGACGGTTACGTAGTCGCCGTCGAACAGGTCCTTGTTGTCGGCGATGAACGTCTGGTTGTAGCTGTTGGGGTGGTACAGCCTCACGTTGGACATGCCTTGGCGCTTCAGCTCCTGGGCCAGGGTCTTCATGGCGTTGAGGTCGAGGCAGGTGAGGATGAAGTCGACGCCGGCCTTCTTCATGGCTGTGACCTCCGGACCGATGCCGTTGGGCAGCCCGAAGGCCAGCCCGTCGTTGAAGTAGGCCGCTTGCACGCCAGTGTCCTTTGCGTACTTCTTCAACGAGTCGTTGATCGACTGGGAACACACCTTCGAGCTCTCGGTGACGCCGTAGCCGAGGGCTGCGGCCTTCTTGGCTCCGGCCTGCTTGGCGATGTAGGGGTAGTACCGGTTGGTGCAGTCCGCGCAGCGGATGGCGACGCTCGGGAAGATGTGGGACCGGTTGGCGGCCTCGGCAGCGTTGATGCCCCAGGTGTAGGTGGGTACGCCGGCCGAATCAAGATCACCCCAGCCGGTGGCCAGCAGGGTGGCCTGGAACGAGCCGAAGGCGTCGTTGCCGGAGGTGATCTCCAGCGCCTTGGCCTGGTTCTGGGCCAGCTGGTCATCGACGGGGGGGTTGAGCTTGAGCTTGCGTCCGTAGATGCCGCCCTCGGAGTTGCGGTAGGCGAAGTACGCCTTTATGCCATCGGTGTAGCAGTCGAGGATGCACGTGCCCAGCGGATTGTTCTGCTTGGTGCCGATCGCCGTGAACGAGATGTCCTTGTCAGTCACGCCGGGCACCCCGGAGATCGCCTTGAACGTGTTGCGGGTCTTCTCGCCGCCCGCCGGCGCGCCCGTGCTGCCCTTGGCCGCCGTCGTGGTGGCGGTGGAGCTGTCCTTGGAGTTGCTGCACGACACCGCCACCAACGCCAGGACCAGTACGGCAGCAAAGAGACGAGTACGAGACCGGGACATGCATCCTCCTGCGGACGTCCGAGACGTCGCCCCTAGGTGACGTCCGTCTCATCCTTGCACATCGGAAACGACCGTGCACGATTATGATGAGCGACGTTCCAGGTCGAACGGGCGCCGCCGGGAGCTGGTCGAGGCGTCGGGCGCAGATGCGCCGGCGGGAACCCCGGCGACAGCACACTTGCCCGGTAGAGCGTCTAACGCTCGCGTCAGATGCGAAGCAACGTACGCATGCAGCGACCAGGGAGATTAGCGGCTTAGACTCCGTCAGGGGCCGCCCGAGCTATCCAGATTGAGGTCGTTCATGACCGAAGCAACGCCCGCCACCGCCCAGTGGCACGAACGCACCGTGGAACGGTCGCTGAAGAACGCTCGGGAGCGAGCCATCTCGCGCGGCGACAAGTTCATCGCTGCCGCTGGGGAGCTGCTCCGCACCACCGGCAAGTCCGACTTCACCGTGCAGGAGGTGGTGGACCGCTCCGGCATGTCGTTGCGCAGCTTCTATCACCACTTTGCCACCAAGGACGATCTGCTGCTGGCCCTCATCGAGGAATCGGTTCGCCGCTACAGCGCCAAGGTGCGTCCTGAGCTGGAGACCATGGACGGCCCGGTCGAGAAGCTCCAACACCTGCTCACCAACAGCTTCCGGGACCGTTACAGCGACGATCCCGCCTCCCGGGGACTAGTGCTCTTCCACTGGCACCTCGCCGAGTCTCGCAACGCAGAGTTCGTCGCCACCCTGGCCCCCCAGGTGCAGCTCATCACCGAGGTTCTCGAGGAGGGTGTGGAGGCGGGGGCGTTCCGCTCCGACCTGCCCATCCAGGTCCAGGCCGCGTTGGTCAGCCACACCTTGCTCTCGCTGCTCGACATGCGGGTGCTGAACGTCGAGCTGGTCGACGAGCCCGTCACCGCCGATCAGCTCGTCGAGTGGTGCCTCACCGCCGTCGGCGCAGGGAACTCCGCAGCGACGGCCCCGACCCCGAAGCCATCGCGCCGCAAGGCCACCGATGAGGTCCCCTCGACCGGTGCGAGAGGAACGACGGCACGCTGACCAGACCGACCTTCACTCCGCCGGTGGCATCAACGCCGCCATGTCGAGTCGACCCGTCTGCAGAGCGCCGAAGAACCCGCCGTCGGAGAAGAACGTCTCACCCACTACATAGCTCGAACGGGGGCTGTTGAGCATGATCATGGGCCAGGCCTGCTCCTCCGCCGTCGAGTAACGCCCGACCGGCCCGAGGGCGGCGTCCACCAGCTCCTTGGTGTTGGCCTCGTGGAAGAACGGCATCATCGCCGTGGTGGTGGGCCCCGGGTTGGTGCAGTTGAGCCGCACGCCGCGGTCGGCCATGAGGTCGGTGCAGGCCCAGGCCGTCCAGGCGTTGATGGCCTGCTTGGACGCGGCGTAGCCGCTGGAGGACCAGACGTCGGGGTTGGCCTCCAACCACGCCTTGCCTTCGTCGAAGCCCTTCGTCTCGAGGAGCCCCATCAGGTTCGGGAGGTTGGGCTGCCAGCCGATGCCACCCGCAGACGCGACGTAGACGACGCCGGATCCCTCGGACATCTTGGGCAGCAGCTGTGTGATGAGCTCGCGTCCGCCCAGGAAGTTGACGGTCATGACATCGATCTCGGGGAACGGCGGACCGGGCAGGCCAGCGCAGTTGAAGATCGCATCGATCGGACCGTCGATGTCCTTGGCCGCGGCGCTGATCGACGCAAGGTCCAGGAGATCGATGTTCACCTTCTGATCGACCGGCGCGCTGATGTCGGCGCGGTCCAACCCGATGACCGTGGCACCGAGGTCGTGGACCAGCGTCGCTGCCGCCTCACCCATCCCCGAGGCAGCACCGGTCACCACCGCTTGCTTGCCTGCATATCCCAAGACGTCGTCCATGAACGAGTTTCCCTTGCTGTGGTTGTGGATGGGTGGAGGTGGCCGTCGGCGACGGCGCGGGTCAGGCCTTGGAGGAGGCTGCGGCCACCTTGTTCAGGGCGCCGATGTCGGTGCTGCCCACGGAACGCCTTCCCTGAGCCTTGATGGAGGTGTCGTGCCCGGCGACCGAGGCCCGCAGCGCTCCCACCGTGGCCTGCTGGCGTGGGACGCGGGCGAACGGGTCGTAGTGGAACTGCTCGATGGCGTTGAGGTGGGTCATGCGGGCGATGTCGTGGTCGGGGATCCCTTCGATCGACTCCCACAACTGCTCGGGTGACCGGGGCCACGACGAGTCGGAGTGCGGGTAGTCACACTCCCAGCAGACAGCGTCCATGTTGAGCGCGCTCCGGCTCTCGACACCGAACTTGTCATCGATGAAACAGGTGATGACGTGATCGTTGAAGACCTCGCTCGGCAGCTTGTCGCCGAAGTCTTGATGCGTCCACGCCCGGTGGCGGCCGTAGTTGTAATCGATCCGTTCGAGGAAGTACGGCACCCACCCGATGCCGCCCTCGGACATGGCGATCTTGAGGTCAGGGAACTTTCGCAGGACCGGAGACCAGATGAGATCCGCAGCGGCCTGGACGAGGTTGAGCGGAGTCAGCGTGATGAGCACGTCGATCGGCGCATCGGGAGCGGTGAACACCATCTTCGACGACGAGCCGATGTGCATACAGACCACCACCGCCTCTTCGCTACACGCCTTCCAGAACGGATCCCAGTGGTCGCTGTGCAGGCTCGGCCAACCCAGTTCGGCCGGGTTCTCGGAGAACGTTATGGCGTGGGCACCCTTCGCCGCCGTCCGGCGGACTTCGGCGGCCAGAACCTCGGCGTCCCACACGGCAGGGATCGGGCACGGGATGAAGCGGCCCGGATGGGTTCCGCACCACTCATCGATGTGCCAGTCGTTGTAGGCCTGCACCATGGCCAGGGCCTGATCCTTGTCGGGCGTCCGTGCGAACAGCTGCCCGCAGAACTGGGGGAACGACGGGAAGCAGAGCGATCCGAGCACACCGTTGGCGCTCATGTCCTTGACCCGCTCGTCGATGTCCCACGTTCCCTTGCGGATCTCCTCGAAGCAGGTGGGTTCGACGCCGTACTCCTCCGGCGGTCGGCCGGCGACGGCGTTCAGGGCCACGTTGGCGATCCGCTCGGATCCGTACTGCCAGTAGTGGCTGCCGTCCTCCCCTCGGATCAGCGTCGGTGCGGCGTCGACGTACTTCGCCTGCAGGCGACCTTCGAACAGGTGCGGCGGTTCGACCACGTGGTCGTCCACGCTGACGAGGATGAGGTCGTCCATCTCCATGGCTGCTTCCTTCATCGAGGCTCCGTCCCGTTCGGCGACGAGAGGGATGATCTCTCAAACGTAGAGCACCCGTGCAGCGCACGCCAGGGGCACCGGCATGCGGGCCCCTCCTATGCTCCGGCGGTGAACGATCGTGCCCCGACCTCTGGGGTCGGGCCTCCGTTGCTCGGTTCTCGGTGACCGGGACCGGACCCCTCGTCCCTGCGGACGAGGTCCTCAACCACCAGATCGCCGACACCTTCGCGGTGGTGGCCGAGAGCGATCGGTCCTGGACGGAGAAGGTGTGTGCGACCGCCTACGCGAGGGACGGTTCGCTCCAACTGGCGTTCGGGCTAGGCACGTACGCCAACCGCGGTGTGAGCGACGCCTATGCCGGCATCTGTCGGGGCGACGAGCAGTGGACGGTGCGGGCCAGCGCGGCAAGGACCCCCGCCACGGGTCGTGCCTCGATCGGGCCCATCCACTACGAGGTCGTCAAACCCATGGAGGTCGTATGCTTCCGCCTCGATGGCAACGACGTGGTGCCCATCAGCTTCGAGTGGGCCTTCCGACACGTCGCGCCGGCCGTGCTCGAGAACCGTGAGCAGCACCGCTCGCTCGGCGGCGCCCGGGTGGATGCCGATGTCGTGCGGTACCACCAGACGGGTACCGCTGAGGGGTGGGCGGACGTGGACGGCGAGCGGATCGATCTGGCCACGGCCTCGTGGGTCTCCACGCGGGACCACTCCTGGGGGGTGCGCTACCAGGTGGGTGCGCCGGCCGCCGATGTCGCACCCCCGGATCGGATCTCCGGCTTCGCCAGCCTCTCGCTTTGGATGCCGGCCCTGCTCGAACAGGCCGACGGTTCGCTGCTCGCCATGCACGTCTACCTCCAACGCTGGATCGGCGACGGGCGCACCGCCGTCGAGATCCAGGGTGGCATGGAGCACGCCGACGGCACCTTGGAACCGTTCCTGTCAGTTGACGCCGATCTGCGGTTCGACGACGACAACCGCCGACTCCTCGGTGGCGTGCTGCACACCCGTAGCGCCGACGGGACCGCACACCACTTCGTGCTCGAGGTCCCCTCCGACACGGGCTTCCACTTGGGCACCGGCCTCTACTTCGGCTTCGAAGGACGCCCCGGCCAGTGGCGGGGACCGCTCGAGGTGACCGGCGAGCACGTCACCGACTGCTGCGACCCGGCCGTCGCCCGTCGGCTGCACCAGCACCGGGACTGCGTGGTCCACCTTCGCGACGAGGCCACCGGGCTGCGGGGCTGGGGCAACGCCCAGACCATCGTGATCGGCGCCCACCCTGACATGGGGTGCACCCGGGAGGCCTCGTTCATTTGAGAGGAGCCGGCCGTCGGCCCCAGAGAGCGATGCTGACCTCCCCCGAGAACGGGCGTGCGACAATCCCCCGGTGCCCATCCACCTCGAAGTCGACGGCTCCCTGCTCACCATCACGATCGATCGGCCCGAGCGCAAGAACGCGATGGATCTCCACCACTTCCGCGATCTCGCCGGCGCGTGGCAACGTTTCCGCGAGGACGACGACCTCTGGGTGGCCATCATCACCGGCGTCGACGGGTGCTTCATGGCCGGCGCCGACCTCCGCGACTACGTGCCGCAGATCACCGAGCTGTCCACCAAGATCAGCTCCGGTGAGGTCACCGAGATCGACGGGTGCAAGCTCTCCGACGGCACCGACGCCGTGCTCCGCAACGCCAAGCTCTTCAAGCCGATCATCGCCGCCATCGACGGACCGTGCGTGGCCGGCGGCATGGAGATGCTCGGCGGGATCGACATCCGCGTCGCCACCACCCGGGCCACCTTCGGCGTGCTGGAGCCCAGGCGCGGACTGTTCGCCGGAGGCGGGACAACCGCCCGCCTCCCCCGCCAGCTCCCGTACGCTGCCGCCATGGAGTTCTTGCTGACGGCCGAGGCGTTCCCCGCTGCTCGGGCGCTCGAGCTGGGCCTGCTCAACCAGGTCGTGGACCCTGACGACCTCCAGGCCACGGCCCGGCATTGGGCCGACCGCATCCTGGCCAACGGCCCCCTGGCTATGCGGGCGACCAAGGAGTCGGTCGTGCGCGGCATGTCCGGCACGCTCCGCGAGGCCTACAAGATCGAACAGGAGCTGTCCGTGATCGTCTTCGCATCCGAGGACGCCAAGGAAGGTCCCAAGGCCTTCGCCGAGAAACGGCCGCCGGTCTGGCGAAACCGCTGATGTTCGTACTGGTCCAACGGTGGGGGCATGGCGCCGGTTTGGAAGAACCGCGCATCACCGGCGCGGCACCCGATCAGGTATCCAGGTCAGCTACACGAACCCGCTGAGCGTGCGACCCCAGTCGTTCGAGGTCGCCGGTGTCGGCTGTCGCGATGACCGCGCCACCCAGCAGGTCTGCGTCGGCCACGAGGAAGGCATCTACCGCCTCCAGTTCGGCGAGCCACTCATCGACGGCTCGCAGGTGCCGCGTACTCGACAGGTGGGAGCCGACCGCCTGGTCCACGGTTGAGGAGAGGCTCCGCGCTCGACCACCGAACGCAGCTAGTGCAACTAGTCACTGTCGAGGGTGAGGGTGACCTTCTCCTTTGGCATCGCCGTGATAGTGCCTCTATACGACTTGCCCGGGGCTCTGTAGTTGGTCGGCCGAGGCCGAGCGCTCAGTCTTCCTTGACGAGGAGGATGCAACCACAGGTGTTGCCGCCGCCGGCGGCAACGACCGCCACCTGGGGTTCATTCGGGATCTGACGGCGGTCGGCCTCGCCCCAGAGCTGCAAGGCAGCCTCGTGGAGGAAGCCGTAGCCGTGGAGCCGCCCGCCGGAGAGCTGGCCGCCGCTGGTGTTGAGCGGCAGCTCGCCGTCGAGGGCGATTCGTTCACCGCCTTCGACGAACGGTCCGGATTCGCCGACCGGGCACAGGCCGAGCGCTTCGAGCCACGACAGGGTCAGGAACGAGAAGCCGTCGTAGAGCTGTGCCATGTCGGCGTCGTCGGGCCTGTAGTCGGTACGGGTCCACAGGTGGGCGCCGGCGTCGCGGGTGGACATGGTGGACAGGTCGTCGAACTGGTCCCAGGACGGTCGGTCGGCCATGGCCGTCCCGACCGCCTCGATACGCAACAGCGGCTTACGCAGGTCTGCCGCGCGACTGCGTCGCGAGACGATGACCGCGGTCGCGCCGTCGCACGGCACGTCGCAGTCGAAGAGCCGCAGCGGTGAGGAGATCATGCGCGCCGCGAGGTAGTCGTCCATGGTCATCGGATCGCGGTAGATGGCCTTCGGGTTGCGGTGGGCGTTGCGTCTGGCGTTCAGGGCCACCCACGCCAGCTGCTCCTCGGTGGTCCCGTACTCGTGCATGTGTCGTTGGGCGAACATGGCGACCCAGGTGGCGGCAGACGGGATGGAGAACGGCAATAACCACTCGGTGAACCCGGACGCCTTGAAACCGCCGTCGTTGGCGCCGGGCATGACCGCCGCCCGCCCCGCCTTGCCCTGGGCCGAGCCCTCCCACACCGACCGGAAGCAGAGCACGTGGTTGGCCAGCCCCGCGGCCACGGCCAGACAGGCGTTCACCACCGAACCGAGCTGACCGGAGGTTTCGAGGGCACCGTTGTGGTAGCTGGCCTTGATCCGCAACGCATCGATGACGTCGATCGCTCCGGCACCGGTGTAGCCCGGCGGGATGGCCATCGAGCCCGGATAGGTCGACAACCCGTCGATGTCGGCCACCGTCAGCCCGGCGTCCTCGATCGCCGCGAGGCAGGCGTCGAGGGTCAGGCGCAGTGGATCCCGGTTGAGGCGTCGACCGATCTCGCTCTGCCCGATCCCGGAGATGCCGGTCCGGCGCTCGATGACGTCGTCGATGTTCGCCTTCATGGCCTGGCTCCGGTCTCGTCCGGGGTGAACAGGGGGATGTAGATGTCGCCCTTGGGATCGGGATGGTGCTCGAACACGACGTGCACCGCCTGGTCGATGTGGACGTCCTCCGGGGCGCAGCCGACGATGTTGGTCCGCAGGCGCACCGACGGCTGCTCCTCTAGCTCGACGATGGCGGCCACGAACGGCACCTCGGGCCCTGGCATCCACTGCTGGTGGTTGACCGAGTAGGTCGCCACCGTGGCCCGACCCGACACCGCCTCGGGCTCCAGGTCGTCACTCAGGCACTCCGGGCAGATCGGTGTGGGTGGATGCAGGTAGTACCCGCAGTTCTGGCAGCGAAGGATCTTCAGCCCGCCTTCGCCACCCGAGGTCCAGAACGCACGGTTGCGATCATCGAGCTCCGGCAGGATGCGAAACGGCACCTCCGTCGTCTGGGCTTCGGTCATGGTCACCGGTCTCCTGTCGCTACGGGTTGCATCGAACCTCCATCGGCCGCCGAGCGTTGCACGGCGTCCATCACCGCCACCTCGGCCACCCCGTCCTCGAACGTGGCAGGCACCACATCGGTGGCCGGTTCCTCGCCGAGGATCGCACTGCGGAAGGCGCCGCACAGCCGGGTGTAGGGCGCCAGTTCGAGCGATGCGATGGTCGCCATCAGATCGTCGGACTCCGGGTTCAGGTCGGCCGGGAGGACCGGCGGGCCTTCGACGACCCGGCGCCCGGCGGCGGTGCCCACCACGACATCGGAGCCGTCGATCGTCAGGATCCCTTCTGTCCCGACCACGACGGTCGACCGTGTGAGCTCGGGCAGCCAGGAGGCGCCGCTCTCGACGAGCATGCCGACCGCACCGGACGCCACCCCGAAGTGCATGCAGTAGGAATCGTCGGCGGCGTCCGGGTCGGTGGACGGCACCGAGACCGAGGCGCTCACCGAGGTGATCTCGCCCAGCCAGGTGCGGATCCGGTCGATGGAGTGTGAACCGCTGGCGCCCAGCCACCCCCCGCCCCGGGACCGCTCGAAGAACCAGTCCGGCATCATCGTGGTATCCCGCGACGCCACGACCGGGGCGAAGCTCGAGATGGACGCCAGCCGGGGTACACCGATTTCGCCATCGGTCAACAGCTTGGCCACGCAGGCCTGGGTCGAGGTGAAGCGGAACTCGTGGCCCACCATCCCTACGGTGCCGGCCAGCTGCTGCGCTTCGAGCATTACCCGGGCGTCCTCGAAAGCGGTGGCGAAGGGCTTCTCGCAGAGCACGTGGCGACCGGCGTCGAGAGCTTCCAGAGCCAGCGCGGCGTGGGTCGAGGGCGGCGTGGCGATGGCCACCGCGTCGGCGCCGGGCAGGGCCAGCGCCTCGGCCAGGGACGTGAAGGCGTGCGGTACCCCACGGCGCGCCGCCCGTCGGGCGGTGCGGTCCTCGTCCTGGCCGACCAGGGCCAGCACCTCGAACCCGGCGGCCCGCAACGCCGGCAGCTGGATCCGGTACCCGAAGCCCGTCCCGACCACCACGCCACCGATCGTCGACGTCACCAGATCCTGCGGAACTGGGCGCCCTGGCGACGCAGGGCGAGGAGCCGGTCGCGCTCCTCTGCGCTCACCACGGGGGTGTCGTCGGGCAGATGCTGGCCGACCTCGGCCAGGGGCACCTTCTTCATGGTGGGATCGGGATGGTCGCTGGCCCGGTTCCAGCGCAGCTGGATGATTCCCCACGGGTAGTTCGCCTTGTCGAGCCAGTTGGGGACGCCGGGGTCTCGCGTCGAGACGACGGCTCGGAACCGGCCGTCGCTGTCGATGTGAGCCTGGGTGTCGTTCAGGCTCGACTGCCGGTTGACCCAGTCGACCGTGCAGAACCGGTCGTCGGCCACCAGCGCCTGCCAGTACCGGCAGTCCCTCGGTAGGTCCGTCTCGATGATCAGCGCCTCGTCGTCGGTGATCTCGTGGATGCCGTCGTAATACGCCTGCTGGGGCAGGCCGCCGAGGCTCACGATCTTGGTCGAGCGCAGGAGGGTGTTGATCCCGTGGTGTTCCCGGTAGTAGCGGACCAGGTCCATGTCGAAGGTGATCATCCCCTCGATCCACGCCGCCATGTCGGACATGCGCTGCGCCGTCTCCTCCGGGGTCATGTCGTGGCCATGGTCGTCGAGCCGATCGATCGCCACCCGGGCATCGACCTCGGCGATCCAGTCACACGAGCAGCGCCGCATCAGCAGGCGTCGGGCTCTCGGATCGAGCTCCCACCAGTCACCGTCATGGCCGGCCGGCCGTTCGGCGCTGAGTAGGACGCTGAAGTACCCGGACTCATCGATCGTCAGGTCGTCGAGGTCGTGGGTGATCGTCAGTCGGGCCGAGGGAGCGCCGTCGGTGGCCACGCCCATCATCAGCGATCCCATCTGGGACAGGTCGACGAAGCGGGACGTGCCCCGGAAACCCGAGATCCGGTACACCCCGGTCGCGTCGATCTCGACGGCCGAGTAGACGTAGTCGGGGTCCGGACCGCCCTGGTTGAACGCGTAGTTCCACAGGGGTGTGAACACCGGGCGGGTGGGTTCGGTGTAGACCCGACAGAGGTACCCGGCGGCGAGCATCGACAGCGCCAGCTTGTTCATGTCCTGGACCTCGGCCGGGGTGGCGCCGTCGGGCCGCCACTTGGCCATCAGATTCTCCCCGACCGGTTCTATCGCCCGCATCTGCTCGGCCCAGGTCGGCAGGTGGCTGGGCTCGCTCATGGTTCGACCTCGATCGAGAAGTGGCGTATGTAGGGACCGAAGTCCGAGCGGAGCTGTGCCTCGCTGAGGCCGAAACCCTCCGCGGTGTAGTGGTGGGTCCCGTGGGCCCCGGTGCGGTTGCGCTCGTGCCACCCCCGGAGGGCGGTCTCGAACGAGGGCGTGACCTCCAGCCCGAGCGAGTCGTAGATCCGTCGCACGACGGCCAGGGGATCGGCGACCAGTTCGCGATGGTGCACGTCGAGGAACCGGTCCTCACCCAGGCGGGCCCGCGCCGCCTGGGCCACCTCGACGCCGACGCGCAGGTGCTCGGAGATCTCTCGGCCCAGCCGCTCCAGGTCCCGTTCTCCCGACGCGGGCGGGAGGATGGTCGAGACGATGCTGGCCCACGAGGGCACGGCCTTGGCCGGGTCCCGGTGGGTCACGATGAAGCGGATGTCGGGGTAGGCCGAGACGATGGCTTCGAGGTGGAAGTTGTGGTGGGGTGCCTTGAGCAGCCATCGCTCGGGCGGGCACCGGGACTGGAGGAGCTGCAAGACCCGACGGTGGTACGCGTAGGCCGACGTCATGTCCGTCGTCCGCCACCACTCGTGGTAGCCGTAGACGGGCAGCGTGTATTGCTGGCCGTGGAAGGCCATGCCGAGCACCTCGGTGTCCTCCATGGTGGCGTCGACGTCGAAGAGGTGCATGGCCTTGAGCTCGGGCGAGCGTCGTTCGTGCTCGGCCAGGGCCTGCACCCGTCGCTCGTCGGTCGAGGTCTCCCCCGCCACCGGTGGCGGGCAGGGTCGGGCCTGCTCCCACCCGCGCAGGCTGCGGAACTGCGGATCGAGCGAGAGGATGTTGGCCAGCGCGGTCGTGCCGGTCCGCGGGAGGCCGTTGATGTCGATCGGTCCGTGCACGGCGACCTCGGCGACCTCCGGATGATCCCGGTACCACGCTTCGACCTCGAGGCGGTTCACCAGGCGTCGTCGCATGGCGTCGACCTGGCGTCGGTCGGCCCGGGGGTCGAGGTCGCTCTCGCGTTCGAGGCTGTCGAGCAGCACGGTGAGCCCGTCGCGGAAGTCGCCGGGACCGAAGTCGGTCAGGCCGGAGGCGTCGGTGGCTTCGACGAGCAGCGTGTCGGCTGTCGGGTAGCGGCGTCCTGGGTCCGAGACGGGCGCCGTCATGGAAGGGCCACCCGGTCCGGGTAGAAGTGCTCGGCGATCGAACCGAGGGCCTCTCGCCAGTCGACGCGGCATGGTCCAGTGATCGAACGGCGCTTCTCGGTGTCGCCGACCGAGCCGATCGATGCACCCGGGACCTCTTCGACGCTCACCGTGGGCTCGACGCCCAGCAGCGCGCCCAGGTGCTCCGACCACTCCTGGACGCTGACCGCCTCGTCGCCGCACCAGTTGACGATCGTCGCCGGAACCGACGCCGCGTCGAGCAGGGGCTCCAGGTGCCCGGCGATGTCGTCATCGTGGATCGGGCTGTAACACATCGGGTCCCACCGGGTCGTGACGGGATCACCCCCGGCGAGGGTGTGCAGGTTCCACACAGGGACACCGCCGCGGAGGCCATAGGCCGATCCCATCCGGGCGATCGTGATCGGCAGATCGAGGGACCGGGCGCAGTAGCGGGCGATCGCTTCCTCGGAGATCTTCGAGATCGAATAGGGCGCCTGGGTGGGGACCATGGCGTCGCCCAGCGGGTCGTCTTCGCGGAACGGGTGCCGGGGGTCCGGGTGGGGGCGGTAGACGCTGAGCGTCGACATCACCAGCGCCGCCTTGGCGCCTCGACAGTGCTCGAGCAACAGCCCGGTCCCTTCGGCGTTCACCCGCAGTGCCCGGTCGTAGTCCACCTGGCTGAAGTCCGCCGCCAGGTGCAGGAGATAGGCGAAGTCAGTCGGGAGGTCGTCGAACCGCCCATCCGCTATGTCCAGGGACCGGGTCGTCACCCCGAGCGCCTCGACCTCGGCGCGGGCCGTCGGATCGCCGAAGCGGGCGATGCCCCAAACCTCGTTGTCCGCCGCCAGCATGCGGGTCAGACCGAAGGCGATCCGTCCGGCTGGCCCGGTGACGAGGATCTTCTCGTCACTCAGCATCCGCCACCATCCCAGCGGTCCCCTCGATCTAACACTCGTGTCAACCTAACGAGGGCTCTCCAACCGGTCAACGGCTCGAGCGCCGCTTCAGGTTCATGGCGTGGTGTAGCCATCGCGGGTCATGAAGCGCACTGGGTCGGTGCCGTCCCAGGTCGCGCAGGTCTCGGCGATGGCGCCGATCTGGTCGAGGAAACCGGGAGCGTCCTCAACCACCTCGGTGACGAACCCGAAGTCCGCCGCGGTGTCGAAGTAGCCGAAGCGTTGCGTCCTGCCGTCGAGCTCGCAGACCAGCTCGTAGCCGAGACCCTCGTAGAAGGCCTTCTTGGCGTCGTAGTCCGGGGTGACGGTGCAGAGCTGGTGGAGGCCGGACTCACCGCGGTCGAACAGGTCGCGGATGACGCTGGGGCGATCGTCGGGCTGGCTGATCAGCTCGATCTGCAGCGGGCCGGCCTGGGCCACCGCCGCCTGCATCTCGAACTGCGACACCTCGCCCCGGTAGCGGCAGTCCAGCTCCCTTGACGCCAACACGTGAAAGGGACCGACGCCGAACACCGAGGCCCACCGGGCGGCCGCCTCGACGACGTCGTCGACCACGAAGCCGAGCTGGAACATCCGGTACTCGCCCTCGGGCCACGGTTGCTGGTACAGACCGTGCTCGAGCGAGGTCACTGAACGGTCTCCGGTCGGTCTGCTGCGGTAGGCGGTGGTTGCCAGGCGATGACGGGGACACCCGGGTGGGGTCGGCCGCCGAGCGCGACCACGCTGCGATGCAGGGCCAGGGTGACGAACAGGTCGGTGCCGTCGGGGCCGCCGAAGCAACAGTTGGTGGGCAGGCTGCCCGCCGCCAGGTCGATGACCGACTCGATCTCGCCCGCCGGCGACACCACCCGAATCCGGTCGTCACCCGGGCAGCAGACGTGGACACGGCCTTCGGTGTCGACGGCCATGCCGTCTCCGGCCACGCCACCGAAGTCCTCGACCAACCACTCCTGGCGCCCGTCGTGCTCGACGCGGAGCAGGCCGTTGGCTTCGATGACCAGGAGCCGTCCGAGGTGGTCTCGGGCGACACCGTTGCAGTAGTGGAACGTTCCGCCCACGTTCTCGACCCGACCGTCGGGGTACAGGCGGAGCAGTCGACCTGCCGGTTCGGCCGGCGGCGGATGGTGACCGGGGTCCGTGAAGTACACCGAGCCATCGGGCATCGTCACCAGGTCGTTGGGGGCCGACAGGTGCTGTCCGTTCTCGTCCTCGGTGGCCAGGTAGGTCACCGACCCGTCCACCGCCACGTGCACCAGGCCCGGCTCCTGCGGGCGCATCGGACCCACGTTTTCGAAGCCGGGCAGACCGAGGGCTGCGAAGTCCATCCCGCCGTTCTGGGTGACCAGGAACCCGCCATCGGTGGCCGGTGCGCAGGCGTTCGGTCCACCGCCTAGGTCGATGAGGACCTCGGATCGCCATTCGCTGGGCCAGATCCGATGCAGCCGGCCTGAGGCGACGGCGGTGCACACCACGGTGCCGGTGTCTGCGCACCACACCGGCCCCTCCCCGAAGGAGACATCGTCGGCGATCACGGTGGGTTCCCAGTCGCTGGGGTTCGACGGCATCGGCTACGCCCCCATGGGGCGCAGGAGCCCCTCCTGGGTCACGGTGGCCACCAGCTCGCCGTCGGCGTCGTGGATGGACCCGCGGGCCAGGCCGCGGTCGCCCGACAGCGTGACCAGCTCCTGGTCGTAGCGATGCCACTGGTCAAAGCGGACGGGCCGATGGAACCACAGGCTGTGATCCAGGCTGAGCGCCCCCAGCCGTGCTTCTACCCGGTCGGGCCGGGCCCGCATGACCATGTCGAGCAGGAGGTAGTCGCTGGCGTGGGCCAGCAGGGCGCATGGAGAACCGGGTCGTCGCCCACCTCGCCGGGAAGGCGCATCCAGTGGCTGCGTGGCGTGGAGGCGGTCTCGCCGCCCAGGAAGCTCGGCGGCTCGTCGATGCGGATCTCGACCGGTGGCGGCCGCTCGATCCAACTCCTGCCCCGGTCGCGCTGGTGCGGACGCAACGCCGTCACCCAGTCCTGCAGGAGCGGCAACTGCTCCCCCGTCGGATCCGACGGCGCCGGACCGGCGGGTCCGCGCGGAGCCGGGTCGCCGTGGAACGCCATGATGGCGGCGAGGAGCGGACGCCCACCCTGGGTGATCGTGACCCGCCGGGTCGAAACCAACCGCCCGTCGCGTACCCGTTCGACGAGCAACTCCAAGTCCTGGGCGGGATCACCCGCTCCGACGAAGTAGGCGTGCAACGACTGTGGATGATGTTCGGGCGCCGTCGCCCCGGCCGCCACCAGCGCCTGGGCCAACAGCTGCCCGCCGAACAGGCGGTCGAACTGACCCGGCCCCCTCTGGGCGACGAACCGGTCACTGCCCACCCGGTGCAGGTCGAGCGCATCGAGGAGCCCGCCGAGTGAGGCACTGATGGCCTGGCGGAGCGCACCATCCGCAGGACCGGTGCCGGCCGGTGCGTCCGGATCGGCCCCCACTACAGGATGGCGCCCGAAAGCTTGAGCTCGAGGACCTGATCCATGTCGTACCCGGCGGCGAGCAGCACGTCGTCGGTGTGCTCACCGTGGCCGGGGCAGCGCGTCATGGAGGGTGACTCGCTGTCGAACTGGGCCGGGCTAGCCACCAGGTGCACCTCTTGGCCGTTGGCCGCGGTCATCGTCGGCAGGTAGCCGTTGGCGACGGCCTGCGGGTCCTCGTAGATCTCGTCGAGGGTCTGGTAGGGCGTCCACGCCCCCGAAAAGCCTTCCAGCACCTCGCGCCAGTGGTCTAGCGGGTGCGCCGCGAACGCCTCGTCGAGTCCGGTGACGCACTCGACGCTGTTGGCGGCGCGGGCGGCGGCGTCGCCGAACCGCTCGTCGGTGGCCATCTCGGGCCGGCCCAGGAGGGTGACCAGCTCGGTCCAGAACTTGTCGCTCTGCAGGAGGATGAGACCGATGAAGCGGTCATCCGCGGTCCGGTAGTTGTTCACCCCGGGGTTGGGGACCTGGCGGCGATCGCCGTCCTGGGGGATTTTGGAGAACCCGAACAGCTTCGAGGCGACCATCAGGGGCGAGTTCTGCCACATCGCGGTGGCCATCAGCGACACGTCGACGATGCTGGTTGCTCCGGTGCGCTCGCGCTTGAACAACGCAGCGCCGATGGCACCGGCCACGGCCAGGCCGCCCATGACGTCGCCGAACGCGGGCGCCGGCTGGCTCATCGGGAACCCGTCGTCCTTCTCGGGCATCACCGCCGCCATGCCCGAACGGGCCCAGTAGGACGTGCCGTCGTAGCCGGCCTTCTCGGCGTCGGGGCCCTTGGTTCCCTGGCCGCTGCCCCGGGCGATGATGATGTCGGGGTTCACGGCGCGGATCGCCTCGGTGTCGATCCCGAGCTTGCGCCGGATCGGGGGCAGGTAGTTGGTGAGCAGGACGTCCGCCGTCTCGATCAGCTTCATGAGCGCGGCGTGGCCGTCGGGGTGCGATATGTCGATTCCCACGGACTGCTTCCCGTGGTTGGGCTGCTCCATCATGAAGTTGACGCCCTCGGCCCCGCCGGGCAGGAGCCCCGAGGAGACAAGTCCTCGTTGGGGGTCGCCGGTCTCGGGGGACTCGACCTTGATGACGGTGGCGCCCTGGTCGACCAGGACCGCCCCCGCCGATGGGACGAACATCCAGCTGGCGAGCTCGATGACCGTGATGCCGGCAAGTGGTCCTGCCATGATGTCGGTTCTCCTGGTGCGAGGGTCGGTGGGCGGGTGTCCGGTTCAGGCCTGCGGCCAGCCCACGGTCTTGGTCTCGGTGTAGATCTCCAGGCCCTCGATGCCGCACTGGCGACCGATCCCGGACTGCTTGTAGCCGCCGAACGGCGCATCGGCGCCATACCAGATGCCGCCGTTGATGCCGAGGGTCCCGGTCCGGATGCGGTGAGCGATTCCCTTGGCCCGCTCCAGGTCGCCGGAGAAGACGTTGCCCGACAGCCCGTAGGTCGACTCGTTGGCGATGCGCACGGCGTCATCGTCGTCCTCGTAGCCGATGAGGCAGATGACCGGGCCGAAGATCTCCTCCTGGGCGATCTTCATGGTGTTGTCGACGTCGACGAACAGCGTTGGCTCGACCCAGAAGCCCTTCTCCATGCCGGCTGGGACCCCGCCACCGTGGGCGATGCGGGCACCGTCGGCCTTGCCGCTCTCGATGTAGCCGAGCACGCGGTCCTGCTGCTTCTTCGAGATCAATGGGCCCATGAGGAAGGCCGGCTCGGCGGGATCGCCGAAACCGAAGTTGGCGAAGGCCTCAGTGGCCAGCTGCACGGCCTCCTCGTAGCGCGAGTTCGGGACCAGCATGCGGGTGGGGATGGCACAGCCCTGGCCGGCGTGGAAGCAGGAGCCGGCGGCGCCGGGTATGACCTCGGCGAAGTCAGCGTCGTCGCAGACGAGGCTCACCGACTTGCCGCCCAGCTCCAGGAACACCGGCTTGAGCGTCTGCGACGCCACCGACATGATCCGCTTCCCGGTGGCGGTGGAACCCGTGAAGGCGACCATGTCCACCAGCGGGGAGGTGGTGAGCACCTCGCCGACCATGTGGTCCTGGCTCACCACGATGTTGAGCACGCCGGCGGGGATGTCGGTCGACTCGGCGACCAGGCGGCCGATGCGAGTGGCGTTCCACGGGGTCTCGGGCGCCGGCTTGAGCACGCAGGTGTTGCCCATGGCCAGGACCGGTCCGAGCTTGTTGAGGATGATCTCGAACGGGACGTTCCAGGGCGTGATCACCCCCACCACACCGATGGGCTCCTTCCAGACCTCTCGCTCGGTCAAGCCCATACCGAACGGATCCTTGACGCCGATGGACCGGCTCCACGCGAACTGGTCGATCATCTCCGCCGGCCACGTGAGGGCCTCGTTCAGCGGGGCGTCCAGACCCGGACCGTAGGTGGTCAGCACCGGGAGGCCGACCTCGGCCACCAGCTCGGCCCGCAGCTCCTCCTTCTCGGCTTCGAGCGCCGCCTGCAATTGAAGGAGACACTTCTTTCGGAAGGCGTGATCGGTCGCCCACTGCGTGGTGTCGAAGGCCCGCCGGGCCGCCTCGATGGCCCGGGTCATGTCCCCGGCGGTGCCGTCGGCGGTCACGCCGAGGACCTCTTCGTTGGCCGGGTTGACGTTTTCGAACGTCGCTCCGCCGTCGGCGTCTACCAGCTGGCCGTCGATCAACAGCCGCTTCTCACCTTGAGGAACGCTCATGCTCCTGCTCTCACGGTCGTCTTCTCGGCCGCCACGATCGGCGGAGCGGTCTTCCAATCGGGTATCCCATCGGCAACCTGGGCGGCGGGGAACTTGTCATCGTGGATCTCTGCCCAGTGCGAGTGGTTGAGCTGGTGCAGCGTGAAGCACGCGTTGAGGGCGTTGTAGAAGCCCTGGTTGTCCTGGGTCTGGTTGACCGATTCCTTGATCATCAGCGCGGTCATCGACGGCAGGGCAGCGATGCGTTCGGCGAACTCGACGGTGCGCTCGGACAGCTCGTCGGCGGCGAAGACCTTGGACACCATGCCCAGCGAGTGGGCCTCGTCAACACCCATGCAGTCGCCGGTGAGCAGCAGCTCCTTGGTCTTGCGGGCGCCGAACTCCCACGGGTGGGCGAAGTACTCGAGGCCGCACATGCCGAGGCGGGCACCGACCACATCGGCGAAGGTGGTGCCCTCCGCCGCCGTGATCAGGTCGCACGCCCACATGAGCATGAGACCGGCCCCGTAGACCTTGCCGTGCACCTGGGCGACGGTGATCTTGCGCAGGTTGCGCCAACGGCGGGTGTTCTCGAAGTAGTAGTGCCACTCCTGCAGCATCCGGGCCTCGGCACCGTTCCTGGTGGCCCCGTTGATCTTGGACGTCGGGTGGTTCCGGTACTCGTCGCTTGCGACCTCGGAACCCATGTCGTGGCCCGAGGAGAACATCGGGCCCTCACCGCCGAGGATGACGACCTTGACAACGTCGTCGGACTCGGCCCGCAGGAAGGCGTCGTCGAGCTCGACGAGCATGCCGCGGTTCTGGGCGTTCCTCGCCTCTGGACGGTCGAGCATGATCCGCACGATGGACCCCTCGTGCAGCGTCTCGTAGTCGATGAACTGGTAATCGCTCTGGCCGTCGGTCATGTGGCTTCCCCTGTGTGGCATCTCTTGTGCACCCTGGTGGCAGGCGCCGGCCACACCGTAGCCCGCTTCTAACACAGGTGTCAGCTACGATCGGGGGGTGGTCGACCGAGCACTTGCTGCACCCACACCGTCCGACGAATCGCCGGTCGTCACCCTCGGAGGTATCGACGTGGTCGCGTCGATCGTCTCCATGTCGGCCCGCTCCCCCGGGGGCGACGACGCTGACTACCTGCGCTGGCACGGCTCGGACCACCTGCCCGAGCAGTACCGGCTGGTGGGCCTGCGCCACGGCTGCCGATGGGTATCCACCCCCGATTGCCGGGAGGCCCGCCTGGCCAGTGACGACCGCTTCGACGCCATGGACCACCTGGTGCAGTACCTCCTCGCCGAACCGCTCGACGCCACCCTCGGCGAGTTCTTCTCGTTGGGTCAGGCGCTCCACGAAGCCGGGCGCATGCCGTCGCGGTTGCCGTCGGTCGAGCTGGGCGGCTACCGGTTCGTCGAGGCGATCGCCGCCCCACGCGCGCTGGTCGGCGCCGCAGTGCTCCCCTGGCGACCGAACAGAGGCATCGAGCTCTTGGTCGAACAGGGGGTCTCACCCGAACCGCTGCTCGACCTGGTCGACGTCGAAGGGGTCGCCGGGGTCTGGTCCTACGAGGGCACGGTGGGCCTCGACCCTCGCCTCGCTGCCACCGGTGGGCTCCACCTGCACATCGTCTACATCGACGAGGACCCGGTCGCCGTGGCTGATCGCCTCTGGCCACCGCTCGCCCGGCGGTGGGCACACGACTCGGTGAGTCCCCTGCTGGCGGCACCGATGGTGACCGTCGTCCCCTTTGCCTGGGACCGGGCCCTTCCCTGATCACGACCACCGAGCAGACCAGCGCAGAGGCTGCGCCATTAGGCGGAGCCGTGGCCCGAGCGGCCCTGCGGCCGTGGGCCGCCAAGAGCGGAGAACACGGTGCTCTTGCCTCTCGATCGGCGCGTGAGCCGGCGATCGATTGCACGCCGAGCGGTCCTCGTCGCGCAAGCTCGTAGGTACGTTCCGGGCGTGCAGTACTCCGTGACGTACCCGTTGGTCGCCCACCCCCACAACCCGGCGTTCGTCGCCGGCGAAGCCATCGCCGCCTTCGCTCGCGCCGCTGAGGCCGCGGGGTTCTCAGGGATCGGCTTCACCGATCATCCGGCGCCGACGCACCGGTGGCTCGAGGCGGGGGGCCACGACGCCCTCGATCCGTTCGTCGCCCTCACCTGGGCGGCGGCGGCGACCACCCGGATCCGGCTGATGCCCAACATCCTGGTCCTGCCCTACCGGAACCCTTTCCTGGTGGCCAAGGCGGCCGCCACCCTGGACGTCCTGTCAGGAGGACGCTTCACCCTGGCGGTCGCCACCGGCTACCTCAAGGGCGAGTACCGGGCCCTGGGCGTCGACTTCGAGGAGCGAAACGCGTTGTTCGACGAGGCGGTCGAGGTGCTGCGTGGGGTCTGGTCCACCGACGACTTCGCGTACGAGGGCCGACACTTCACCGCCCACGGCCAGACCGCGAACCCCAAGCCCGCGGCCATGCCCCCGCTGTGGATCGGCGGGAACAGCCAGCTCACCCGTCGGCGGGTTGCCCGCTACGGCGACGGATGGAAGCCGTTCCATGCGCCCAGCGCCACGGCCCGCACCGCCAAGACGCCGCCGTTGGAGACCACCGACGACCTGGCCGCCATGCTCGATCACCTCTGGCGGCAGGTCGATGCCCAGGGCCGCGACCGGGGGCAGATAGACGTCTCTTTCGGCACGGGGGCCGGCGGTCACCCCGGCCGCCCGGGATTCGACCCCGAGGCCAGGCTGGCGGCGATCGACGAGCTCGCCCGCGTGGGCGTGACCTGGGTCGACGTCTGGGTGCCGGCCGACTCGGTCGAGCAGAGCATCGAGGCGCTCGAGGAGTTCGGCGAGACCGTCATCGCCCGGCAGTGACCGTCGTGCCCCTCATGGGTTGACCGACGGCTCGCGGGGCAACCCGAGACCGTGCTCGGCCACGATGTTGAGGTTGATCTCGGTGGTGCCACCGGCGATGGAGGTCTGGCGGGCCGAGGCCAGGTTGGTGGCCCAGGTCCCGGATTCCATGCCGCGGGCGCCGAGCAGGTCCACCGCCAGCGATGCCAGCTTCTGGTCGGCTCGACCCCAGGCCAGCTTGGTGAGGCTGCCCACCGCGCCTGCCGGTTGACCCTGGCTCTGCTGGGCCAGGGAGCGGTCGGTCATGTAGCGCATGCAGGCGATGTCGCTGTGGACCGAGGCCACGCGATCGCGCAGGCGCGGATCCGCCAGCGCGGCAGCCACCCCGGGCTCGGCCAGGACCTCGGCCAGCCGGCTGGTCAACATGAGGTGCAGGCGGGCCACACCTGCCCGTTCGTAGCTCAGCGTGGTCATGGCGACCGTCCAGCCCTGATCGAGTGGGCCGAGGAGGGCGTCGCGAGGTACCTGGACATCGCTGAAGAACAGCTCGCTGAACGACGACGCCCCGGTGATGGACCGGATCGGTCGCACCTCGATCCCCGCGGCGCGGAGGTCGACCAAGAGACAGCTGATACCCCGATGCTTCGACGAGGACGGATCGGTGCGCACATAGAGCTGGCACCAGTCCGCGAACTGTCCGAGGCTGTTCCACGTCTTCTGCCCATTGACGACGAACGCGTCACCCTCGATCCTCGCCGAAGTGCGCAGCGATGCGAGGTCGGACCCGGCATCGGGTTCGGACATCCCCTGGGACCAGATCTCGTCGCCTCGCAGCAGCGGCTGCAGGAATCGGGCCTTCTGTTCATCGCTGCCGTACTGCATGATCGCCGGGGCGATGTTGGCCACACCGATGGAGTTGACCGGGCCCGGGGCACCGCTGCGGCTCATCACCTCCAGGTAGGCCATCTGCTCGTCGATCCTTGCGTCGCGGCCGCCGTACTCCCGGGGCCAGGCCGGCGCGGCCCACCCGGCGTCGGCCAGAAGTCGGTTCCAGCTCCGGAGAGACTCGAGCGTCGCTGCGGTGGGCATGCCGGTTCCCGCATCGATCAGGTCCGGCGTGAGGTGGTCGGCCAACCAGGACGCGAGCTCCGCCCGGAGCCTCTCGGCCGGTCCGGCGTCAGACTCGATCATGACCATCGTCGCCTCCCACGGTTCCGGTGCCCTCGCCTGGCACACCCGCTCTCATCTAGATGCAATGATGTTACCAGGCAGTCGCTCCGGCGGTGTCCTGCGCCCGTCACCTCGCTCCAGGGCCGCGCTGGAACCGCACCTTCGTTGCGGTGTCAGGGCAGAACCCTGTTCTCGCCGGACATGCAGGGTGCCTACCAGGTCGCTAGGGTCCCGCACCGTCAGAGCACCCGATCCAGGAGCGACACGTGCAGCTTTCCGGCGCATCCGCCATCGTGACCGGAGGTAGTGGAGGCCTCGGAGAAGCCACCGTTCGCCGGCTTGTCGGGGCCGGCGTGGCCACGGTGATCGCCGACCTGGCCGAAGATCGCTCGGAGGCGTTGGCCACCGAGCTCGGTGACCTCGCCGCCTTCGTCCGGACCGATGTGACCGACGAGGCCAGCGTCGGCGCGGCCATCGCCAAGGCTCAGGAGCTGGGTGCGTTCCGCATCTCGGTGGCCGCCCACGGTGGATGGGCCCAGAGCGGGCGCCTGGTCGGACGCGACGGCCAACCCCTCGACCTCGACGGCTTCCGGCGGACCCTCGAGCTGTACGTCACGGGCACCTTCAACGTGGACCGGCTCGCGGCGGCCGCCATGGTCGCGTCCGAACCTGACGACGCCGGCAACCGCGGGTTGCTGATCAACACCGCCAGCATCGCCGCCTACGAAGGCCAGGTCGGCCAACTCCCCTATGCCGCCGCCAAGGGAGCGGTGGTGAGCATGGGCCTGACGGGCGCGCGCGACCTCTCTCCCGCCGGCGTGCGGATGATGACCATCGCTCCCGGCACGTTCTTCACGCCGGCGTTCAAGCTCACCGAGGAACAGGCCCAGGAGCACTACGGCGCCAAGGTGCCGTTCCCCAAGCGCATGGGCCGCCCCGACGAGTACGGCGCCCTCGTGGTCCACATCGCCGAGAACGACTACCTAAACGGCGATGTCATCCGTCTCGATGGCGCCAACCGCTTCGGCCTCAAGTGACCGAAGCGCCGTTAGAAGCCGAGCGGCCGTATCCGCGCAAGTCCTTGGCCTCGTTCTTCGAGGCGAGCCGCGAGCACCGACCGATGTCGGGGCTCGACGAGTTCATGATCCACAACCACCCCCATCCGGTGCGGGTGATGTGGACCGGCGACTCACAGGCCTATGAGCGCATCTGGTTCACCAGCCAGGACCAGACCGGGGACCTGATGGTGACCGCCGGCACGGGCATGTACCCCAACCTCGGCACGGCGGAGGCGTTTGTGATCGTCAACTGCCGCGGCCTGCACACCACGGTCCGGGCCCACCGCAAGATGGGCGACAACCGCATGGACATGACGGTCGGGCCCATCAGCTTCGAGGTGGTGCAGCCGTTCCGCGAGTGGCGCATCGTACTCGCCGAGAACGACCACGGCATCAGCCTCGATCTCTCGTGGTTCGACACCAAGCGCCCCATCTACCGCCAGCTCGGTGCCGGGGTGATCTTCGGCGGACGGCCCTTCGAGGGGGTAGCCGGCTACGACGGGTTCGGGCGGCAGGAGGGCGTTGTCGAGGTTGCTGGTGAACGCTTCGACGTGACCCGGGACCAGTACTGCGGCACGCGCGACCACCACTGGGGCGTGCGCGACGGTGTGGGCGGCCCGGGCATGTACCGCGGCGGCCAGCACCCGCACTCGGGGGAATGGGTCGAGTTCGCTGACATCGGCATCTGGGGCGATCACCTGCTCTACAACCTGGGCGACGAACGCAAGCGCAGTGGCACCCTCCGGGGTCGCGAGCATCGGCTCCGCTTTGAGCCCGACACCCATCTCCTGCTCTCCGGCGAGGTCGACCTCATCCACGACGACGGACTCGTGCAGACCATGACCTTCGAACGGATAGGCAACCAGACCGCGTACCTCCGGTGCGGGATGTACGGCGGCCCCAACGGCGGCACACCCGACGGCGACCTGTGGCACGGCATGGCCGTCGGCGACGGTGTGGTCTCAGGCGAGACCTACGACACCAACGATCCCGAGGTCCGCTCGCGCATCTGTGGGCTCGACCAGCACCACGCCCGCTTCGAGCTCGAAGGAGAGGTGGCCTACGGGATCGTCGAGCCCTACGACCCCCTCTGCTACGAGCTGGCCAAGGCCGGCCGGCTCGGCTTCTCCCTGCTCGACTGAGCGCCAGGAGCGAAACGTGGCTGATCCAACCGGGACCGATCTCCCCTCCCCCACCACCTTGGCTGAGCTGCTCGGCGGCCGCCGCGACGACACCGGCGTGGGCATCGCCTTCGACGACAAGCGGTGGACGTGGCAGGAGGTCGTGGCCGAGAGCGAGCGGTACGCAGCGGCGATCGACGCGGCGGTCGGCGACGACGTGCACCACGTCGGGCTGCTGCTGGAGAACTCCCCGGACTACCTGTTCGCGCTGTTCGGTGCCGCGCTCGCCGGCGTGACGGTGGTCGGCCTCAACTCCACCCGCCGGGGGGCAGAGCTGGCCCGAGACATCCGCCACACCGATTGCGCCCTGGTGCTCACCACCTCCACCCTCGAGCCGCTTTTGGCCGGGCTCGACCTCGATGGCACCCCGCTCGAGGTCGTCGATCGTGCCGCGTGGCGCGACGCGCTCAGGACCGCCCCGCCGCTCGGGCCCGAGCGCCACGTCTCCGGTGACGACCCGCTACTGCTGATCTTCACCTCGGGGTCCACCAGCGCCCCCAAGGCCGTCATCATGTCCAACCGGCGTGCGGCGCGGGCGGCCAGCGGATCGGCGTGGTTCAGTCCCGAGGACGTCCTCTACTGCGCCATGCCGCTCTTCCACGGCAACGCCCTCAACGCCATCGTCTTCCCGGCCCTGGCCACGGGTGCGACCATCGCGCTGCGCGAGCGGTTCACGGCGTCACGGTTCATGGATGACCTGCGGCACTACGGCGCCACCTTCTTCACCAGCGTCGGACGGGCCATCGGCTACGTGCTAGCCACCCCACCCCGGCCGGACGACAGGGACCACTCCGTCAAGTACGGCCTGGCCCCTGAGTCCTCACCCGCGGACATGCGGGCCTTCAAGCGCCGCTTCGGCATCACCTGCATCGCCGGCTACGGGTCGAGCGAGAACGCCGTCGTCTTCGTCCCGGTCCCCGGCATGCCGCCCGATGCCCTCGGACAGCCTCAAGCGGGCATCGACGCCGCGGTGGCTGATCCGGAGACCGGCGCCATCTGCGCGGTGGCCGCCTTCGACGACCAGGGCCGCATGACGAACGCCGAGGAGGCCATCGGCGAGATCGTGGGCCGCAACGTGCTCGACCGCTTCGAGGGCTACTACAACAACCCCAAAGCAAACGCCGAACGCTCCCGCAACGGCTGGTTCTGGACCGGTGACCTCGGCTACGTCGACCCGGACGGCTACTTCTACTTCGCCGGCCGCCAGGGCGACTGGCTCCGGGTCGACTCCGAGAACCTCGCCACCGCCCCGATCGAGCGGATACTGGACCGGTTCCAGGGCCTGGCCGCCGTCGCGGTCTACGCCGTACCCGACGAGCGCACGGCCGACGACCAGGCGATGGCCTCGCTCGAACTGGAGGGAGGGACGTCATTCGACGCTGCGGCCTTCGGGGTCTTCCTGGCCGCGCAGCCCGACCTCGGACCCAAGTGGTCGCCCCGATACCTCCGCATCACCACGCTGCCCGTCGGAGCGACGAACAAGATCGACCGCCGTCGCCTCCAGCGCGAGGGCTGGGCCACCGATGATCCGGTCTGGTGGCGATCGGGCCGAAGCACGTCGTACGTGCCTTTCACCGCCGAGGATCGAGCCAACCTTGAAGCACGCTTCGCCGAGCACGGTCGCTCACCGACCCGCGCCAGCTAAACGAAGGACTCGGGTCGCGCGGATTGCGTGAACCCTCGGCGGGAGATGTGGCAACTCCGCCAACGAGGTACTTGACAGGCAGCCATCTAGCTGCGCATCCTATATGAGCAGCCGCATGGCTGCATGTAATCCACCCACCACGAAAGAGGGTTCGCCATGTACGCCATCCGCCACCGCATCGGAATCCGGGCCCCGCAGGACGAGGTCCAGCGCCTGTTCGCCACCACCGAAGGCCTCGCCTCGTGGTGGACCACCGACACCAAGGGCGACGCCGCCGTGGGCGGCAAGCTCGTCTTCACGTTCGGTGCCGCCGAGCGGAGCGCCAGCTTCGAGGTGGTCGAGGTCAGCGAAGATCGCGTCGCGTGGCGTGGCATCGGTGGTCCCGAGGAGTGGATCGACACCACGTTCACCTTCGACCTCTCCCGGGAAGGCGACGAGACCGTCGTGTTCTTCACCAACGCCGGATGGCGAGAGGCGGTGCCGTTCCTGGGCCACTGCACCACCAAGTGGGGCACGTTCCTGGTGGGCGCCAAGTCACTCCTGGAAGGTGAGCGCTCGGTGTCGTACCCCGACGAAGTCGTGATCAGCAGCTGGGACCGCTGATCCCGCGCCACACACCACCGATGGACGAGGTGTTCCGCGCCCTGGCCGATCGCAGCCGCCGCTCACTGCTCGACAGCCTGCAGGCCCAGCAAGGACAGAGCCTGCGCGAGCTGAGTGCCGGACTGGACATGGCCCGCCAATCGGTGAGCAAGCACCTCGCCATCCTCGAGGCCTCCGGCCTCGTGACGACCGCCAGACACGGTCGCCAGAAGTTGCACTACCTCAACCCCGCCCCGATCAGCGACATCGGTGAGCGCTGGATCAGCCGATACGACCAACGCCGGGTGCAAGCCCTGGCCGACCTGAAGCACGCCTTGGAGGCACCCCTGATGTCGAAGCCGACCTTCGTCTACACCACCTACATCCGCACCACGCCCGAACAGCTCTGGAGAGGTCTCACAGACCCGGCGTTCACCAAGCGCTACTGGGGGCTGTCCTTCCAGACCAACTGGAAGCCAGGCTCGAAGATGGTCTGGGAGAACCACGGCGTCACCATCGACGACCCCGAACAAGTGGTACTAGCCGCCGACCCGTTCACCCACCTCTCCTACACCTGGCACTCGATGACCCCAGAGCTCGCCGACGCGATCGGGTTCGACGCCGACGCACAGCAGCGCTGGGAGTCCGAAGCACGCTCGACGGTCTCCTTCGCCGTCGAGGACGGCGATCCCTTCGTGAAGCTCACCGTGACCCACGAGACCGACGATCCCAACGGCATCGTTCTCTCCAGCGTGAGCGCCGGCTGGCCGATCGTGCTCGCCTCGCTCAAGACCGTCCTCGAGACCGGCATCGCCCCCGACGAAGCGGCCGGCTAGCGCCGCCCGCCGAAGCACCAAGGCCGCGCCGGTGGTCAGGTCCGCGCCGAGCGGGCCGCACGGTGCGCGGCGATGGCTTCGAGGCCGGCGGTGATTGCGTCGCGCATCACCGCTTCGTTGTCCCGGGTGATGAAGGCGTGGAGGCGACTCTCGACCAGCGGACGCAGGAGCCGACTGGCGACCTCGTAGGTCTCACCGAAGCAGACGTTGGTCTGACCGTCGCCGAGGTCGTCCAGCCGGTGCCAGCCAGAGGCAAATGACCAGGGGCGTCGGCCAATCGCCTCGTAGGTAGAGCTGAACTCCTCGGTACGGACCTCGGTCACGCACTCCCAGGATCGTCCGGTCCCGCCGCTCCCGACCCACCGGGGCATGCGGTAGGTGCAGATGCGAACCAGCCCCTCCCCGTGCTCGTCACCCGGGTGCACGATCTCGATCCGGACGTCGCCGCTCTCGAGGATCCGTCGCGCACCGCTGGGATCGGGCTTCAGTCGAGGGTGGAGGATGGACCAGATGTCGCGCCTCGGCGCCTCGACCTCGAACGAGAACTGACGCTCCTGCATCGCTGCCTCCGATGGTGGACCACGAGGACGGATCTGACGCTGGCGTCAGCCATCGTAGGGCGACACCTCCGACGCGGCCACCAGGCGAGATCCGGTCGCAGGCAGTACCTTCATCATCGCGATCTAACATCTCCGTCAGGGAAGGAGTGCACCGTGATCGATCCCGCCGGAGACACGCTGCTCGATGTGATGTGCTCCCAGCGCGCTTGTCGGAGCTACACCCCTGAACCGGTGCCCGACGCGGTCCTGGCGGCCATGATCGAAGCGGCGTCGCACGCGCCGAGCGCCGAGAACCGCCAGCCCTGGGTCCTCGTGGTCGTCGACGATCCGCCGGTCCGCGCTGCCATCGACGACCTTGGGCGCCGGATCTGGGACGAAGGTGGGCGAGTCCACGCCGAGGCTTCGCTGCTGTCCTCCTTCTTCCACGAGGTGGATCAGTTCTTCCAGCAGGGTCACGGCGGAGCTCCTCGTCTCATCGTCATCGCCGCCGACGGGCGCGACGGCAGCGACCCCGCCCTGCTCGCATCATCGATCTTTCCGGCCGTGCAGAACCTCCTGCTGGCGGCGTCGGCGATGGGATACGGCTCGACGATGACGACCCTCGCCGCCCAGGCACCCGCCGAGTTAGCGAAGCTCCTCGACCTTCCGGCCGAGGTCCTGCCGCTCGCCGCGATCCCGATCGGGCGACCGGCCCGTGCCCTCGGCCCCCCGCGACGTCGGCCGGTGAGCGAGATCGCCCATCGGAACCGGTTCGGAGCGGTGTTCGATGCAGGGGCCGCTTCGTGCTGACCATTCCCGACCGTGCCGGGCCGCACCACCCGGTGCCGACCACGGCACCCCGCCGTCCTGGTTCGCTCCGGCGGACCTCGTCGATCGATTCCACCCGCCCCCGTGGCCTGGACGCCGATGTCTCCGTCGACGCAAGGGCCCGGGACCTGGTCACCGACAGGTCGGGCGAGTCCGTCGGCTCGACCGAGGTCCACCTCACCGCGGTGATCGACCCAGCCCGCAACCTGGTCTCGGCCGTCGCCGACCCACCGATCGATGGCTTCGACCATCTCGTCGGCACCCCCGTCGCGAGCGGCTGGCGGGGCCGAGCCGCCGAAGCGCTGTCCATCGACGAGCGCCACGAACCGCTCCTCAACCTCCTCGTCGACGACATGCCCGGCGCTTCACTCGTCTCCGGGGTCGCCCTGCAGGCCGCCCACGTGCTGCCGAGCGCCAGCCCCGGCATGCGCCAGTACGTGTTGGCCGCCGCCGACATCTGCGCCGGCTGGATCGCCGACGGTTCGATGCTGGAGGCCTTCCGGACCCACGATCAGATGCCGGCGCCGGTCGGCCCTCCCGCTCCTGTCCTCGAACGCGACGACGATCCTCGCAGCTGGCATGCGACGAGTTCACTTTCACCGCACGCCACCCGCCGTCGCCGCCTACTCGACCTCTGGCCCGAAGCCGGCGCCACCAGCACGCACCGTTTCCAAGCGCACTTCAGGGACAGTCATGTCGACGTCGACGGGCGGGAGACGGTGATCCACGAGTACCTAGTCACCGGCCGGATCGACGATGTCACCCGAACCTTCACCGAGGTGCAGGCCGAAGCCCGGGTGCTCCCGTGGGTCGAGTGTCCCAACGCACTCGCCAGCGCCGGACGGTTGGTCGGCACCCCGATCGATGATCTCCGGGCCCGGGTGCGCACCGACTTCGTCGGGGTCAGCACCTGCACCCATCTCAACGACACACTGCGTTCACTCGCAGACATCGACCCATGGCTCGACCTGATGGCCGCGTCCATGGCATGACACGGAGGTTCCGATGCTCGACCTGATCATCCAAGGCGGCACCGTCGTCGACGGTACGGGAGCCCGGTCGCGCACCGCAGATGTCGGCGTGCAAGACGGGACCATCATCGAGATCGGCAAGGTTGGAGGAGCGGCGCGGCGCACCGTTGACGCTGACGGACTGCTCGTTACCCCCGGCTTCATCGACATCCACACCCACTACGACGGCCAGGCCACCTGGGATCCCCACCTCACCCCTTCGTGCTGGCACGGGGTGACCACCGCCATCCTCGGCAGCTGTGGGGTGGGCTTCGCTCCCGTCGCCGAGGAGCGGCGGGCGTGGCTCATCGAGCTCATGGAAGGCGTGGAGGACATCCCCGGGTCGGCGCTGTCCGAGGGCATCCGATGGGAGTGGGAGTCCTTCGTCGAGTACCTCGATGCCCTGGAACGGATGCCCCGGGCCGTCGACGTCGGTGCCCAGGTGCCCCATGGGGCCATGCGGGCCTACGTGATGGGCGACCGCGCCCACGACGAGGCCACTGCATTGGACCTGGCCGCCATGCAGGCCATCGTGAGGGAGTCCTTGCTGGCCGGCGCTCTCGGCGTCTCTTCCGGGCGGACCGCTGGGCACCGCAGCACCCACGGCGAGCCGGTGCCCGGGACCTTTGCCGCCGCCGACGAGGTCGCCGCGCTCCTCGAGGCGATGGTCGCGGTGGACCGGGGCGTGCTGAGCCTGGTGCCCGCCGGCATCTCTGGCGAGATGGGTGGCGACCGGCGCGGCGCCATGGATGAGGAGCTCGACTGGCTGGTCGGACATGGCAAGACGTTCGATCGACCGATCACCTTCCTCGCCATGCAGCAGGCCGGCGACGCCGACGGATGGCGGGAGTGGTTCGACCGGGTCGCCGCCGCCAACGCCGACGGTGCCCAGATCCACCCGCAGGTGGCCAACCGGTGCTTCGGCGTCTTGATGGGCCACCAGTCGCGCATGAACCCGTTTCGTCACTTCCCGAGCTATCGGGCCGTCGCGCCGCTCCCGTTCGGCGAGCGGATGGCCAGGCTCCGCGATCCAGGGCTCCGGGCTGCGATCCTCTCCGAAGGCCCCGACCGCGAAGTTGACCCGGCGCTGGACGTCCTACGACGACGTTCCTTCGAGAACTTGTTCCCCCTGGGCGACCCCCTCGACTACGAGCCAACACCAGAAGCCAGCGTCGCTGCCATGGCCCGCCGCACCGATCAGGACCCGTGGGCCGTCACCTATGACCTCATGCTCGAACACGACGGTCGCGAGTTCCTGCTGTTCCCGTTGCTGAACTACGCGAACGGCTCCTACGACGGCCTCCACGACATGATGGCCAGTCCCATGACCGTGCAGGGCCTCGGCGACGGCGGCGCCCACTGCGGGCTCATCTGCGACGCCACCATGACCACCTACATGATCAGCCACTGGGCGCGAGACCGCACGCGAGGTCCACGGTTCTCGCTGGAACACGCCGTGCAGCGCCTCACCGGCGATCCGGCAGCGCTCTACGACCTCCACGATCGCGGTGTGCTCGCAGTCGGGCGCCGGGCCGACCTGAACCTCATCGACTTCGATCGCCTCGGCCTATTGCACCCCGAGCTGGTGGCTGACCTCCCCGGCGGCGCCGGCCGCCTCGTGCAACGCTCGACGGGCTACGTCGAGACCATCGTTGCCGGCCAGACCGTCGTCGCCGCAGGCGAGCTCACCGACGCCCGCCCCGGCTCGCTCATCCGCGGTGGCGCCGCCACCGGATGACGCCGCAGGCCACCCGTTGCCAGGAACCAAAGCGCATCCTCGGCGACCAGCGTGAAGCTCTGGGCTTCGGTCGCCCCCTTGACGTTCCATGAAGTCGCTGCCGGCCCGTTTGCGAGCCGGCGTCGTCGCGTCCGAGCGTGCGCCACGGCACCCTCCCAACCGCCATCCTTCACCTGTAAGCCGCGTCGAGCGACATCGAGAGGAACTCCGGCCCAATGCCGGTGGATGCTCGTCCCGTGGCGCCCGACGACCTCGACGCTGCCGAGTAGTCCGATGGTCGGAAGCCGGTGCGGAGGATGATCGTGTCCGCCGGCTGTGCGCATCGTCGTCGGTCCTGAACGCGGGTCCCGATCGCGGTTAGCCGTCCTCCAAAACCACTCTGACCAGGGTTAGTGCTTGGCAGCCCCAACGGGGTTCGAACCCGTGTCTCCACCTTGAGAGGGTGGTGTCCTAGGCCTCTAGACGATGGGGCCGTGCTGGTGCGTCCGCAGTGGCGGGCGGGGCTCGGCTGGAGACCCGAAACCCGCCGGGGAGCTTACCGATCCGGACCCGCAGCGGTTGCACACCGCATTGACTCACTCGGAATCTTCGCGTAGGTGGGTTCGTTGCCTCACGTAGGAATCTCCGCGTGGGTGGGGGGTCCGGCTACGCCTGATCGATGGAGCTTTCGATGGCGCAGCGGCATGCGGTG